>Ga0209491_10006942_pt1 | contig 15287 bp, 13 predicted proteins | sample BON02_FD_187213 | JGI IMG/M metagenome (GOLD analysis project Ga0209491, IMG submission 187213) | Freshwater microbial communities from Lake Bonney liftoff mats and glacier meltwater in Antarctica - BON-02 (SPAdes) (version 2) | ecosystem: Environmental > Aquatic > Freshwater > Ice > Glacier...
GCTTGAGCATGGCCGGCTTCACCCCCCCCTTCATCGCTGTGTGGTAAACCCGCACGGCATTATCCAAATCTATCTCCGACAACGCAGGGCCCTTCGCCTTGATCGCCTTAATCTCAGCCGTCAACGCCGCCACCTGCTCCTTAGGCGCCACGCCCGCCAACTCCTTCTTCACAAGGTCATCCCACAGCTTCTTCCCCACACGTTCAAACTCCGCCCCGACCAAATCAGCCTGCTTCGCCGCGGGATCCTTCAAAATAGCAACCACCTGCTCCACAGCCGCCTTCTTCAGCTTGGCGTCAGAGGCAAAGTTCTTCGTGACCTGGACAGCGGTCTGATCCAGGAAAGATTGCACCAAAGCCTTCTTCCCCGTCTTCTCCGAAGCCACCGCGGCGTCCAACCACCGAACGAACTGCTCACGAATCCGATGCTTCACCTCGCCCGACAACACCACCTCCAGCTTCTGCGCCATCTCCCCGCTCTTGGCCTCCAGCGCCGTCAGGTCCTCCACAATAGTCTTCTCGAGCGTGGCCGCTCCAATGGTCTCCTTGTACAACTTCAGCTCCAACTCCTCCAACCTGTTAATCTCCTGAATAATCGCATCTTGCCTCTCATCCAAGCTACGCCCAATCGCCCCCCCCGCGTACTTGTACACCATGCTGCCGAACGCCACAAAGGCCGCCACCAGCTGCGTCTCCTCGCTCAGGATAATCCACTCATTGGCCAAAAAGGGCACCGACAGCGCCAGGCCCGCAGGTACGAACACCTTCCAGTCAGTCAACCCATACCGGTCCAGAGGCCCCTCCAACGTCACATCGGCAGGCTTGCGGGCCTGGTCGTCCACGGCGGCGGGGGCGGCGGCGGCATCGCGTCGCACGGGGCCCGAGTGGAAGGAGGCGGCCAGGGGCGCGCGTTGGGCGCGGGCCGAGGCCTGGAAGGCGCGGCGGGAGAGGGTTGAGAGCATTGCTTACTCGGGGTAGTAGGCGAGGCGCACGCGTATGAAGACGAAGACCACCACCAGCGACGAGAACGCCTGCACTCGTACAAATAACAACAGGCAAGACGACCGCGCTCTCCTGTACTTGTATGAAGGAGGGAGGGGGAAGAGGACGTGAGCCTGGAGTTTGGGTGGACGGGTTCACACAAGATAACAGAGAGGAGCCAGCGCTTCTTGCATGTATTGGCTCGTGCATTGGACTTGGTTCATCATGCATCCACTCGCACGCCCGGCCTCGACCGCCGCATGATTCTGAATGTGTGGGTGAGAAGAGGGAGAGGGGAGGCGGTGAGTCGTGTGCGGGGCACGGTCAATCAATCGAGTCCCTTGGTTATCGAATGTGAAGAGCCGGAAGAGAGGCCTTGGGTGTAAGAATGCACGCGCGGTCTTGCCTCCTCGTTCATGAAGGAAGGAGAGATGCAGTCCACGCTCTTACTTGCTCGCCCTGGCTGGCTTGTCTTGGGTACCTGAAGCCTCATCCTCTTCAATTGATTTGACGGAGCGGTTGGATTTGACTAGACTTGCAGCTCGCCTGCTCGCGATTGGGTCGAAGGCCGCGGTGTTGGGTCAAAGGCCACCGCATTCAGCTCGGCCGACAACCACCCACAGACAAGCTCGGACTGTGCTTCTTGCAGTCGCGCGTGTCCAAGCTCCTCCTAGCCCTTTGGCGTGCTTGGTTGAAGAGGGTCAAAGGCATGGCATGGGCAGCCTGACTAAGGATCGGGGGGTCAAGATGGGGTGCTTGTGTCCTTCCCCCTTCTTGCCTACTTGCTTGCAGCAACCTCGAGCCCAGCCCTTTCTATTTTTAGAGAGAAGCTCTTGTGGTCGGCGGTGCTTGACGCCTGCAAGCCTGGCTTCACACGCCTCCCCCTCTATGTGGCCGCCATCATCACTTGGGTTGGCCCTGGTCCAACCCGGCCCGGCGCCTTGCTTCACTTGCGTGGCACGACGCTGCGGCCTAACCCTTTCTGTGTTCCCTTACTTTCTCATATCTTGCCCTCCCCCTCCCAGGCACCACGCCCCCGCCAAGCCACGGCCTGCGCCCATGTCCCCCTGGCTTGGGGTCGCAGCAGGCGAACGCGGCCGCTTGGTGTCTGGGCGGACGGCTGGGTTGTCGGCCACCCCTCGCCTGCCCCTAGATCGCACCGCAAGCTCTGAATCTGTCATTCTTTACCAAGACTCACGCCCTTGCCCCCTCCCCACTCACCCCCACCCGCACACCGCACAGTTCTTTCTTCTTTTTTGCATAATGAAGTTCACCGCCGTCCTCGCAGTCGCGGCCCTTGCCAGCGCCAGCGCCTTTGTTGTCCCCGCCCCCGCGGCTTCCCGTGTCGGCCCCCTGGCCGCTGCGGACAAGGATGCCGGCGCCGTGGGCCCCAACGAGTACGTCCCCGCCGGCCTGACCCGCGCGCAGTGGGCGGGGATCAAGGCCAAGGACGCCGCCAAGAAGGCGACCAAGAAGGCCAAGCCCGCCAGGGTCGAGTCTTTGGACGAGTGGCAGAAGGCGTTCGAGGCTGGCAAGACCGGCCACCGTTTCGCCAAGATGAAGGATGACTCCTGGTTCAAGGCCAGGTAAGCCCTTTTAAGCACATCGGCACGAGCAAGGCGGACGCAGAAGAAGACTGGGTGCCCGTCGTCTTGTCGTGTGTTGTGTTTTCTCGCTCTTTGCTTCTCTTGATCCTTCCATCCTACTTCAACGTGTGCGTGTAGTGCGTGCGCGTGTGAGTGGTAGGGAAGGGAAGCGACAGGGAAGGAGAGAATTGAGGGGCACATACGGTGAGGCGATGGGTTGGTGTGGGTGTTCTATTTTGCGTGCGTTGCGTTTTGGGTAGGCTGTGTGTTGTCCATATGAATCAGATAAAAAGATGAAGGCGGGGGAGAGCGGGGGAATGGGTCCACAATATCATGTACTAAGACGGAAGGAAGAGTTTCATTCACAAGAAGAGAAGAGGAGAGAAGTGAGCTCTGCGGCTATTATAGAGAGGTGGAAGGAAAGAGAGAAGAGACCGACCCTCTGAGCGTGCAAGGAGCGAGTCTTTACTTGGCCTGGTGGTGGGTTGGAAGGAAGGAGGGCCTCTCTATGTCCGAAAGAAGAAGAGAGATTCAGTTCAAACAAAGGAAAGCTTTCGAGGTTGTCCTTCCCCGGTCCCAGCGCAGGCGGCGGGCTTTTTGATATATTACGAAGACGGGAAAAAAAAAGAACCAAACCTTATCTCCACCGACCCAAAATTCAAAAACAAGCACATTCATGCTTTTTCTTTTTTGTATCTGTTTGTCCCTCGAGTCTACCTTTCTGATTGTATTTCTGTTTCTCCTGTCCAGTGCAGGCGGCGGCCTTCTTGATAATATATGAAGACAAAAAAAAACAATAAACAAACCTAATCTCCACCAAAACACAGCAAACATCCTTGTTTTTTGGTTTTGGTTTTTGGGATTTTGGTTCCTCCCTCCTCTCTCTGATTGTGGATTTGTTTCTTTTGTCCAGTGCAGGCGGCTGGCTTTAAAAATAAATTACGAAGACGAAGGAACAAGAGACTGGTCTCCACCCAAAAACAACGAGCTCAACACAGATTCTTCTTCCTTCTTCCCTCGACTCTCCCTCCTGATTGTGATTTGATTTTTCTGTTTCAAGTCGTTCCCTCCTCTCTACTTTTCTCGTCTTCTTCTCTAGTCCTAGTGTCACAGCTAATGCTACAGTCCCCCTTTCTCTCTCTCACCCCTCACTTCCATGTGTTTCTCCCCCCTTTCTTCCTTCACCCAAACAAAAATATTTCTCGATTCTTTCACACAAACACGTGCCCCATCAAATTTCGCACACGCACATGCACACGCACTCCCCCCTCCTTTCCTCCCTCCCTCCCTCCCTCCCTCCCTCCCTCCCTCCCTCAAACCTCCTTCGCAGCAAACAAAGCCTCCCGGAGCTTCGCATGTGCCGCCTGCGACTTACTCTCAATCAACGCCACGTCCACATCACGATTCGCCAAATACACCTGCTCAAAAGTAAGCTGACCCGGCCTTATCTCCTTCTTCCACCACACACCCCCATCCTTCTCCAAATGACTCTCCATCCGCTGCTGCTTCCCCTCCGCATCAAACACACCCACCAGCACCTCTTCCTCCCCCAACACCAAGCCCTCCTCCGAATCATCGACAACATTATAGAGCACTGCCCCCTTGCCAGCAACCACCTTCCGTGCCGTCACATTCACCAGCACGGCCCCCTCCGCTTCTATATGGGCAGCACTCACGTTCGTCAGCACTGACTTGACGATCCTCCCCTCCTTAACCTGCACGGCGGATAAGACCGACTCCTCATCCACCCCCACCCCCTCCCCCATCTCCGCCCTCACCCTCCTCCCACTCGGCACCCCCAAAAACGCCCGATACAACCTCGATTCCTCATCGGTATGCGTGACACTAATATTATTCATGAAATACAATTTCAACTGACCATAATCCCACCAATAAGCCCCCTGCCCAATGTCCACCGCCCCAAACAAGCCCATCCCTCCCTCCCTGCCTCCCTCCCTCCCCCGAAACCTCGCCAACATCGCCTGCATCCGATCAAAATGCGGCCCTGACTGCGAAACCGGCGTCTTCTTCGCTTCAAGCAGCTGCATATACGCGTCCTTCGACAGAGTAAAAGCCATCCACAACCCCGGGTCAGTATCAAGCTTCGCCGTCTTCTCCTCCAACTCAACTTTAAACTCCTCCAGCAACGCCACCAAAATAGACGCGCTCAACGAAAATGAACCAAGGGACACCCCCACCTTCGTCACGTCCCCAAAGCTCCCCAGCAATTCCCGGGCCGTGGCATGAGTGACCTTCTCCACCTGCGCCGCCTCCTCATTAGAATTAACAGCAATCAGCCCGTACTTATCCAAATCCTTAGCCTCCCACTCCTCCGCCGAGGGCATCGGGCCCAACGAACACAGAATATCAGCGTGATGAGTAGGCGTATAAGCAGCCACAGGCACAGTAGGGACAAAGACCTGATCCCCCCAAAACACGGACAAGCGGCCCTTGCGCATGGGCGCGTACACACCCGTCTGCTTCAGCACTGCCTCCAAAATAGTCATGGGCACGTCATGACCCCCCACCGAGAGCTTGGCCGGCAGCTTCACGCCTGGCTTGTTGTTGTTCTCCGCCCCCGGCAAAGGCGCCAAACGGGTGCCCTTCCCCGCGGTGTGGTAAAGAGCAGCGCTTGCCCGCTTCGCCACCAGCTCGGCATGCAGGTCATACCCGTCATACAAGTCCTTGGCCTTGACGACGGCCTTCTGGTACGCATACAGGGTCCCAAGCCCATTCCCCGCTCCATCCCCACCCCAGTCCTCAAACACGGCCAAGACCTTGCAGGACGCGGGCAGCACTTGGCCCCGCACGGCGGTCAGGCGGGCTTGCCAGTAGTCGGCCTGCTTCTCCCCCGAACAGCAGACAATCACCACGTCGTAACCCTCCAACCCGCTCATCGCCGCCACGTTGGCCTCGACGATGGCTTGCATGTCGGCCATGGTTATGCTTAAGGCAAGGAAGGCGTGCCTGTGTGCATGTGCATATGGGTGGGGTTGTAGAGGGGAGAGATGATGATGCATGCATTGATGAAGATCCAAGCAAATGCGCATCGCGTGAAGCAGCAGCCAGCACGAGGTGTCGCGCAAGATAACGACGCATACACAACACAACACACACAACCATTACTCGAAGCAAGGCTTCCTCCTAGAGCCGCGCAGTGGTCAACAGAATTTGCCTTGGGTCTCAATTTAGCGAGCTCTAAAGCTCTAAACGGCCGACGATGATGCTGATGCATGTCCGCCTCCCCACCCTGAATCTATTCGTTTGGCCTGGCCGTCCACTCGATGTGCTGCGTGTTTTAGCCCCGCCCCACCTGCGGTACAACGACCAAGACATATACGACCCATCTGACCGTATCCCCTGCCATTTCACCACACAGTGCAGACCACAAACGAGCTCGCGGCATTATTGCTACTATATTTTCTAGCAAGCAGAACGAGATGGAAGAAGGCATACCCGCCGCCGGGTTCGAGGAGGCTAGCCAGGCGCCGCTTTCCTCCAGCTATTACATGTCACCGTCGCACCATTCCTCGTCGCTACGGACGCACGAGCACTCGCCGCCCCCTGGGGGGCTTTCGACCATGCTGACGGATCTTCCACCTAGCGTGCAATCGCTGCTTCTCAACATCCTCTTGATTTTCCTGACCATCTACCTCAGCAACGCCTCGGACTACTTGCGGGGTATCGTTCACAAGGTACGTGTGTTTGTCATTCGTAGTATCGCGGCAAATTTCTCTTCTTTGCTAGCGGTCCTTTGTGGCCGTCCGAGGGTGTGTGTGTGGCGGGGTGCTCAAGTCGGGCGTCCCACCCAGTGGCGTCATCAATTATGGTCTCGTGACTCTTTTATTTTTGTGTTGTGTATGTATATGTGCGCCCTACGTTAAAGGTATGTGCATGTATTTAGAGCAAGACCCCGCCACCGCACCCATTTGTAAAGACAAATGTCTTGGCTCGCCGTTGTTGCTGCCACTAATATATTCCGCTTCTTTCCCTTTCCCTACATACCTAACACAGAATCCCAACCTCAGATTTCGCTTCTTGCTCCGCCTGGTGACGGACATACCAGAAAGCACCATTGCTGTGGCCGCGGGCATGATTTTGGGTCTTTTGCTTTCTAGAGTATTCAACATCCGTACGCAATTTTCGGAGGAGGTCTTCTTTTATTTCATCCTTCCCCCTATCATCTTTTATCAAGGGTAAGTCAAATCGGGAGGAGGCGATGGTGCTGGGAGTAATGGAGAAGGAGCATTGGTTGAAGAGCAGTCCTTTTTCGTGATTGGTTTTATCCAAAGAGAAAAGCAGTAGAAGAGAAGGACACTTTCTTATCAAAACTAACACACGCTCTCCTCCCCCTCCTTTCTAACACCCTCTCCCTTCAGGTACTCGCTCAAAAAACGCAATTTCTTTCGGTACTTCCACTACATCTTCACTCTGGGGGTGGTCGGCACACTAATCAACATGGGCGTGGTGGCCCTCTGCCTCATCTTCCTCAACAAGGCCTGGTTGGCACTGGGCCTCCCATTGGTAGGGTGGGACGATGCAACCAAGGTCTTGGGCATGGACGATATTCTCCTCCTTTCCTCCGTGCTCAGCTCCGCCGACGAGGTGGCGGCCCTGGCAATGGTCAATAAGAACCAGCACCCCAAATTGAGCGCGTTGCTCTTTGGGGAAGGTGTGTTGAATGACGCTGTCTCCATCCTCCTCTTCCGCTCCGTGCTCAAGGGCGATGCAGAGTCGAGCTTGTATGCAGGTAAGTTTTTGTGTTCAAAGATGAGGTGGAGAGAGGTGTTTTTTTCCTGTTTAGCTGCGCTTTCTATTTGGTTAAATCGTGCTTTTTATTTGAAAATATTGCTTGTTTGTTCGTTTGTTTTGTGATTTCAGCTGCGCTTGTAACTGACTCTGATTCTCCTTCATATTTCATTCCTCAGTCACCGTGGCCTACACCGCCATGTTCCTCCTCTTCTCCTCCACCCTCATTGGCCTAGCCGTGGGCCTGGGTATCTCCCGCCTGCTCAAGGTGAACACGGGCCTGAACAACCACCCCACCCGCCAAACCATCATCATCGTCCTGGGGTGCTACGTCTCCTACGCCGTCGCCGAGCTCCTGGATGTCAATGGGGTCCTCTCCGTCTTTGTCTGCGGCATCATCTTTTCTCACTTCGCTTGGCATTCCCTCGCTCCGGAAGCCAAGATTGGCACGGTACGTTTTATTTTTGTTTTGATGGGGGGAAGTTGGGAGGGTCGTTGTGACAAGCTCACTGATTTTTGTGTTGTTTGCTGCGCTTTCTGCTCGAGTTTGTCTCGCATTATACATACAAACCACCTCCTTATTTTGGATTACAGCAAACAGATAAGCTTTAACTCTTCGCTTTTTGCTCACTTATATGTATCCTACTCCGCCCACCCACTGACCCTCCCACAGGCTATCTTCTCCCGCGCCCTCTCCCAGATGGCTGAGATCTACTCCTTTACGGCTTTAGGCCTTAGTGTCTATCGCTTTCAGACACGCGATTTCTCGCTTCGCTATCTATGCATCTCCATTCTAGCTATGGCCTTGGCTCGTGCGGTGGTGGTTTTTGGGCTTTTTGGCCTTGCGATGTATTTTGATCGGGAGCATCGCTTTAAGGATGCCTGGAAGGACCAGCTCATTTTGTTTGGGGCGGGGCTCGTGAGGGGGGCTATTACGTGGGCACAGGTAAGCTTCAAAGGGGTGCGGGGGGGATGGAGGTGTGCGTTCTGCTTGGTTTGGTCGCGATTGGTTTGTTATTAGAAAAAGTGCTTATTTGGCGTTTTAGTTTTCAGCTGTTAACTCTGATTCTCATCTTTACTTCATTCCTCGCTCACTCATATCTTCTCCCACCCCTCCACCCATCCACACAACAAAACAGGCCTTGCAACTTCCAGGAGGCAACCGCCGCGTCCTCATTTCAACCACCCTCCAAGTCATTTCCATCACCCTTCTAGTAGTAGGTGGGGCCCTGCCCTCCCTCCTTCGAGCCCTCGGCATGGGCGAAACCGAATCTCTCGACCCGGGCGAGATGAATGGAGTGGCCGAAGCCGTCACCTGCAGCGTCTACGACGTGGAAGGAGAAGACTTACCAGGCAGTGGTAGCGGCAGCGCTGCTGACTTACAGGACGCGATGGCCTCGTTCTCGCATGCTGCTTCCTTAGAAGATGCCCGTCCGCTGCTTTTGAGCAATCATAGCAGTTTGAGCAGCAATGGTGGGGGGAGCTTTAGAGCGGTCAATCGGCAGCTGAGTCCTATTCCTGACAACCCACCCAGCCTGCGGAGCCCGGGGAAGGAAATTACTTCCTTGGACGGGGGGAGGTTGGAGGGACGGGTGCATAGAATGTGGGCTGGGATTGACGAGGCACTTAAACCGTTTTTTGGCGGCCGTAGTCGCTTGGCCACACCAAGGGGCTCATATGTTAGTAGCACTGGTGAGAGCTATGCGAGCACCATTACGATTCGTGCGGGTCATGGGAGGTATGGCGCCATAGCTGTCTTGCTGCCCTCGGGAGCAGCATCAGCAGCAGCAGCAGTAGCAGCTGCAGCAGGTGATGGTGGAGGAGGAGGAAGAGGAAGAGGAGGAGGAGGAGGGATGACGGGTGTGTTTTTCTCGGATACCAAGCAGAATGATGGGAATGGCCAAGACGCTGGCAATGCTGGTGATGGTGGTGGTGGTGGTGGTGGCGGCGGCGGCAGCAGCAGCAGCAGCAGCAGCCGCAGCAAGATAGACCCACATGCCCATGCCCTCCAGGCGGCCTTTAGCTCTAAAGGTTTTCACGTCCCTAAGCGCACCTTGAGCAAGCTGGCGAATCAAAGACCGGATGGCTCGTCCTCGGAACGGCGAATTCGGGTTAGTAAGAGTGTGAGTGCCGCCAAGAAATAATTCAAAAAAGCAGAATGCAAGCCCGACGGACCCTCCCCATGTTGCTGCTCCGTTGTCACAGAAGCTGGTAGTAGGGACGGATCAAGTAATCGTAAGGTGTGTATTGACAAGAACGAATATTTGAGGAGGGAACGATATTAATGCAAACAAGTGGGGAAAAGTTCGCTCTAGAACCAAGTTTGTGTAAATAGATTAGTCTGCCTAGGGGTGAAAAAAAAACACTGTAGGGACAAGCGGGTGTGGTAGGGTGGGAGGGAGGAATGATGCATGCAGATGATAAGCCCGTCAACAGAGTCGAATTCTAATGACTAAAATGGAAAATCAAAAAGATTCAATTTCAGTGAGCATCTGATTTCAATGCAGCTCCCTTCGTCTATCATGCATGTAATTATCTTTTGTTGCTTTCTTGCTTTCGTCTTGTCTTGCTTCCCCATCTACACACTCTTACGCCACTCCCGCACCTTCTGGCCCTGGTAGAGAGCGGAGACCAATCCCACAAATGCGACGGCTGCAGGCACCACCTTCTGCGTCTTAAGGGCACGAGGCAACGTCCCTGCCACCACCAACCCCGAGGTGACGAGGGCGAGCGTGTGTCCTTCGAGATCGTTGCCCTTTTGGATGATGTAGCCACTCACCAGCATCAGCGTGCCGAGCCCTACACCGGCAAAAAGGGAAGGCTTGCTTCGGGCACGCACAAAGCCAGCGAGGCCGCCTGCACACAACAGAGCACCGACTGCATACGCCGCGTGCGCCGACCCGCCCATATGTTTCGTCGAGAGGTAGATGTAGTGTACGCTGTGTGGCTGTGTCAGAAAGGACAGAATAGGGATGGGCTTGTGAGAGAGGATAGGTCACTTTAGCCAGGGCTTCTTGCTCTGATTCGAAGTAGACGTCTTGTACTCCAGAAGTCTGCAGGGGTAGAGCATGTGGCAAGGGGTGGGGAGGTTAGAGATTTCTTTCCGACTGACTTTGTCGTGGTCTTTACTTCATATTTGGATTATTGTGGTATTAGGGCATGCCTGAATTGTGGTGATACCGACTGAGGTGGTGCCTTTTGCGTGTAAGCGGGCACGCGTTGCACCCAGACGGGACAGAAATGTCGGGGGCAAGCGATCGCCGATGACGGAGACGAGGCATCCAAGGAGAGCGACGGAGACGACCCGCTCCCAAATGACCAGGTCTCATGGCACTCACCACACACATAGACAACCGCCTTAAACTATCTGACTGGCACATGACCTTCTGGACGTCCTGAACGTTGTTCAGGGCGAGCCCGCCCATGCATGCCACGGCTTCACAAGTGCTGTGAGGGGAGGAAAGTGCAGCAGGCGGTCATAATCGTTCCCCAATCTTCCTTGGGGAAGGCAGTACTGTCCAGCCCGCCGTCTTGGCCTGTGCGTGTTCCTTGGTCTCTCGAAGAGTTTTCGAAGAGACGCCGCGACCATTCCCATGCAATCAGTAAATGACCCTGCGCCTGCCTTTTCACGAACCAACCCCCCCCCCTCCACAACACACAACACACGACAGGCCGGATCCTCCCGTCTCATCGTCGGCCCAAGCAAGCAGCAGCAGTAACGTTCTCCCTCCTGCCTGCGCAGTCTTCACTTGTAGATCATGCTGCGCGTGGGCTCTCATCGCCTGGCACGGCATGCCGTCAAACAGCCCGTGCTAACCCGCGTGGCCGCGTCCACCCACTTACAACGGGCCTTGAGCACCACTGCCGCCAGCGGCGGGGGCACGTCCTCGTTGCACACGCCGGGCGACAAGGGCGGGCTCCACACGACGCACGAGCAGCACGGCATGTTGCGGACGGATGTCAAGAAGCTGGGGCGCATGCTGGGGCAGGCCATCTCGGTCCATTCGGGCGACGAGATCTTCCAAAAGGTGGAGCGGCTGCGCCTCTTGGCCAAGCAGTGGCGGGACGGGGACGCCTCGGCCTTGCAAGCCTTGAACAAGGAGGTAGCCACCTTTACGGGTGAGGAGCATTATCACGTGGCCCGGGCCTTTGCCAATTTCTTGGCGCTGGCCAACACGGCCGAGACGTTCAACAAGGTCCGGCGGCTGCGGACCGAGCTGACCTCCACGACGGAGAAACTGCCCTTGCCCATGCGAGAGGACACCTGCCTGGGCAACATCCAGCGTTTGCTCGACGCCAATGTCTCCCCCGACGAGATCTACCAGGCGATCGTCTCTCAAAAGGTCGAGCTGGTCCTGACGGCCCACCCCACCGAGGTGAACCGCCGGACGTATCTGAACAAGCACAAGAAGGTGGCGATGGACATGGAGAAGCTCCACTCTCAAGGCAAGCTTACCCCCTACGAGAAAGCCGAGGTCGAGAAGAGCCTGAAGCGCGAGATCACGTCCATCTGGAACTCGGAAATGATCCGTCGCACCAAGCCCACGCCCGTTGACGAGGCCCGGAGCGGCCTGGCGGTGGTGGAGCAAGTCCTATGGGACGCCGTCCCCTCCTTCCTCCGCAAGCTCGACGCCACCATGGAGATGACCCTGGGCAAGCGCTTGCCTATCACGGCGGCGCCCGTGTGCTTTGCTTCCTGGATGGGGGGTGACCGGGACGGGAACCCTTTTGTGACCCCGCAGATCACCCGCACCGTCGCCCTGCGTGCCCGCTGGCAGGCCATGCGTCTGCTGCTCCGCGACATCCAAGAATTGAAGATGGTCCTGTCCTCCACCAAATGCTCGGAGGAGTTGCGCATGCTGGTGGGAAAGGACGCACGGGAGCCGTATCGGGAGGTGGTGAAGCTGATCGAGGAGGACGTTGAGGCCACCATTGAGGTGATCAACGATCTCTTCGCCCCCGACGGCACACTCATGGCCACCGAAATGCCCCACCTGCCCATTATGTCCACCCCCCAGGTCCTGGACAAGCTGCTGCTCCTGCACCGGTCCCTCTGCGAGACCCAGCAGGCCCTCCTCGCGGATGGCCTTTTGGTCGACACCATCCGCCGGCTCAAGTGCTTTGGCGTGACGTTGCTGCCCCTCGATATTCGGCAAGAGTCGACCGTGCACACCGAGACGCTGGACGCCATCACCCGCTACCTCGGCCTGGGCTCCTACGCGCAGTGGGACGAGGGCACGCGTATGTCTTGGCTTAACACGGAGCTGACGGCCAAGCGGCCTTTGTTGCCCAAGGAGCAGCCGCTGGCGACCAATAAGGATTTTAGCTTCTCCCCTGCGGTGATTGATTGCTTGGAGACGTTTAGGATGATTGTGGAGATGGGGGAGGAGAGCCTGGGTGCCTATGTCATTTCCATGTCCAAGGCCCCCTCGGACGTGCTGGCCGTGAAGCTGCTCATGAAGGAGTTCGGGTTGAAGCGAAACATGCGCGTGGCCCCCCTCTTCGAGACCTTGGACGACTTGAACAACTCAGCCGCCACCATGGAAACCCTCTTCTCCCACCCCTGGTACCGAGGCCACATCCAAGGCAAGCAAGAGATTATGATCGGCTACTCGGACTCCTCCAAGGACGCAGGCCGCCTCGCCGCGCTCTGGTCTCAGTACGAAGCACAGGAGCGCTTGGCGGGCCTGGGGAAGAAGCACGGGGTGGAGCTGACTTTTTTCCACGGCAAGGGAGGGACGGTCTCTCGTGGGGGGAATCCCTGCATGTACAAGGCGCTTGTGGGCATGCCGCCTGACACGCTCAAGGGCCGCTTCCGCGTCACGGAGCAGGGGGAGATGATCACGCAGAACTTCGGGCATCGGGCCGTGGCGGAGGCTACCCTGGACCTGTACAACGCGGGCGTGCTCGCCGAATTCTTCCAACCCCCCGTCGAACCCCCCGACGCCTGGCGTAACGTCATGAAGCAGCTGGCTAATATTGGCTGTGAACACTACCGTGAAACCGTCCGTGGGGACCCGCGGTTCGTCCCCTACTTCCGCGCCGCCACGCCTGAGCCAGAGCTGGGCTCGGCTAACATTGGCTCGCGCCCGCAGAAGCGACGGCCGGGAGGGGTGGAGACACTGCGGGCTATCCCTTGGGTATTTTCCTGGACGCAGACCCGCCTGCATTTGTCGGCTTGGTTGGGGGTGGGGGAGGCGTTGGAGGCTGTGATGGCCTCGCCGGAGCACGCGCCGACGCTGGTGGACATGTATAAGAATTGGCCTTTCCTTTACACGAATATGGATTTGGTTGATATGATTTTGGCGAAGGCTGATAAGGACATTGCGGAGAATTATGACCGGCTTTTGGTCTCGGACCCGGAGCAGTTGAAGCTGGGGGCGGAGCTGCGTGTCAAGTTGGAGGATACCTGCAAGGCCGTGCTCAAGCTTTCGGGGCACCAGAAGCTCCAGCAGAGTAATTTGGTGTTGCAGTGGGCGATTGTGTTGCGGAATGCTTATGTGGACCCGCTGAATATTTTGCAGGCGCATGTGTTGAAGCGGCTGAGGACGGAGGCGTACTCGTCCGAGGAGGAGAAGCACAGGTTGCAGGATGCCTTGGTCGTGACCATCAATGGTATCTCGGCCGGCATGCGCAATAGTGGGTAGATTGCTTATTGATTGTGTGTGTGTGTCTTGTGTGTGTGTTGGGGGGGGGAGAAGGGAGAGGAGAGAAGGCTGCGAAGGAGGGTGAGTTGAGAGTAGTGCGGCTTATGCACAGCTAGACGACAGTAGAAGGAAAATAAAGAGAAAGAAAGAAGGAAGGAAGGGGCGCAGCGGAGCGGATTTCAAATTTGAGTATGATTTTGATTTTATGGCATGCATGGAGAAAGAGAAAAAGAGAGATTTTCGTCGGTAACGACGTCGATAACAACAACAAAGGGGCGGCAGTGTAAGTAGGCTTAACGATGCGATGCGGCAGAAGGAGCAAGTAAGAGGTGCGCCTGAGAACGAATGAATTGGAGAGTTGAACGCAAAACAAAAAAGAAAGCAAAAAGGAAGAAAAGAACAGATTTTCCTCCGCAAGTCTCACACACACAGTTCGTGCATTTCTTTATTTGTCGCTTCTATCCCGCTCGCTCGCTGTCAAAATAATTACACACAATCTCCGCTGGTCAATGAAATGTCCCACATTTCTACCACATTTGCATTAAGTGAATGTCTTCTTCCACACTTCTTTGTCACGCAGTTTTCCTCTTCAAAGCCTGTTGAAGGACGGGCGAGGGAGCACCATGCTATAGTCATAGCGCACCCGCCGCCACCCCCTCAGTCTCTCCACTCACACTTTTGCTGCTGTTGCTTAAAGGCTCAACACTAGCCGTTGTCTCTACTATGCTGTTGCTACTGCTGCTATTGCTGGCCGCTTCCCCCCCACCGCTGGGCAGACGGGAGACAGACGCAAGAGTCACCGCCTGGGAATTGCGCGGCAACGAATGTTCTGTGCTTACACCGTCAACTACCACACCCGTCCATGGCGCCTCCTCTCCTACACCCACAGGCAGCGTCCGGCGCGAGGAAGAGCGCACCGAACGAGGCAAGGTGGGGTCCTCGGAGAGCAGGGTAGGGGTCACGTGGTCCAACAAAAAATGGGTGAGATTTTGGTCATTGGTCATGAAGGGCATAGTATTGAAGGAGAAGAGACACGGATTGTTTTTATCAAGTATCTCGAGGCTGCTCCGCTTGCGGTAATAGCCGGCAGCGGCAGCAGATCCAGTAGACCCTCTTGTGCTGGTAGGGGATTTGCTCTGGACCTGCGGTGGCTGCGGCTTTGAGGGGCTTCCGCCTCCTCCAGAGGCGAGAACACCGCCAAACTCAGCCCCCGCAGCAGCAGCAGCAGCAGCAGCAGCAGCAGCAGCTTTTCCCTCGGCGTCCAGTGCTTGGGAGGAGGATAAGGAAATACCCACCAGATCCGCTTGCCTTTCATCTCCCTCTTC
>Ga0209491_10006943_pt1 | contig 15284 bp, 20 predicted proteins | sample BON02_FD_187213 | JGI IMG/M metagenome (GOLD analysis project Ga0209491, IMG submission 187213) | Freshwater microbial communities from Lake Bonney liftoff mats and glacier meltwater in Antarctica - BON-02 (SPAdes) (version 2) | ecosystem: Environmental > Aquatic > Freshwater > Ice > Glacier...
AACCACACAGGCATTATTGTGAACCTTTTTAATCACACATTGCTTAGCCCCGTGGTTCAATTCGCAATACAGCAGAAAAAAATCGTGACACTGTGTTTTTGTGCATTCCAAGCCACCTGCACCAATACGCTTCGCTCGAGAAGGCGAGGAGGCGTGGTCGCGTGGGGGGTTTGACAGCTGTGGAAGCAAGCTTACAGTTCCAAAAGGAAAGCGTGGACACAAACTCTGTATGCACGAGCCTGCCATATAAAAAGTTGGGTCGACCGTGCCCATGGCAAGCCAAAAGTTAACATGCAATCAAGGCCCGTTATCACAGCAAGCAGCGTCGTGCGAGAAACAACGTCTATGTATCTCATGCAGGAAGGAGCGACGGCAACATCAACAAGGCTGGATACACCGCTCGTGTTTGTTCTTCCTTGCAAAGGCAACAACAAACAGGAAGCACGCGCAACAAGTCCCTCCTCTCAATGGCCTTGACCGCTTCCTCGCCCTCCTCCATGCCCTGCCTCCCGCAACTCCCTTCTCCCCCACCCACCACCACCCACCCGACCCACAGACCTCCTCCCTCCCTTCCCTCCAAGCCCAGCATGCGGTCCTTCTTCCTCCTCCTGGCCTTGGTCGCCACCACCACCACCACCACCCTGGGCTTCATCGTGCCTGCCGCACGCCCCATCGCCTCGCCCGTCCGCACGCTCGCCACCACCGTCGCTGCCGCTCCCCCTGCCGTGGTGGTCGAGACGTTCATCTTGCCCATGGGCGACGACTCGCGCTTGAAAATCCGCTGTGTGCCAGAAACGTTCAAGGACCTGGCCTTGCGCGTGAATGGGCTCTTGGCCTCCTTCCGTAACATCAAGGCCGCCAATGCCGCGGAGGACAAGAAGGGACCTGCGCCTCGCGAGCCGTCTTTGGAATTCTTGACCAAGGATTTCGAGACGCACTTGGAGATGGAATGCAACCCTAACATTTACCCGGACGCGTTCCATGCGACGGTGTTTGTGAAGGTCAAGAATGAGGTGTTTGAGGTGTCGTCGCAGTGTCAGTTGAGTGCGTTGGTGGATGCCTTGAAGCTCTACAAGCAGACTTACAAGGTCGAGCTGGAGGCGAGCAATGCAGAGGCGAGCAAGTAAAGTAGAGGAACGGGATGTGGAGGAGGTTTGGGTGAGGAGTGGCGGGATGAAGGAATGGAAATTGTGGGATTTTTGAAGGAATTGGGTGAATTGATTAGTTTAATTGATTAGTTTGTTTAAATGGGATATGGTTTCATGTTGATTATTCTTTGGTTGTTGATATTGCTTCTGCTTTGGTTGTTGATACCGCACCCGTCTTTATTTCTTATAGTCCCTTCATCGATGGCTCATTTGCACTTTTTCTCTCGGATAATCTTTCAGATTAGCGAATCATGCATCGCTCTTTCTCTCTAGCACAAATTTCCTAATTTGTCTTTCAGTGGCCATGCAAGCCCTTCTTCTCATGATCTCTTCAATCGATGATATTATTGTACGCGCGTGTTACCAAATTGGCGTTTTTCACTAGGTAGAGTAAAATCCCGCTATCCCCTTCTACACCTAGTAAACGTCGTCCACCTCGTCATCGTCATCGTTACCTTCGTCATCTTCGTCATCGTCATCTTCGTCATCGTCCTCAGGCGCGTCACTTAAACTTTACCTGCCCGGCCCGTCGCCTCCAACATGCCCGAAATCCAGTCACGGTGACTGTCATCGTCGGGAAGAGAGCCCGTCAGATCGATTTCTTTGAGCCGTGTTGTATTTGTCTTGTCTTGGCCACCATGGGCCGGGGCAACCTCCCCACCAACGCCCGTCTCGCATTCGTTTACCCAACTCCTCTCCTACTCGGAGGAAGGACACACCAATGCGCACATAACACACAGCCAGCTTTACGTGTGGCAATGCGTCTTCAGCCTGTCATCGTCCTCGTGGCGTTGCAAGCGCGTCCCACAATCTCTTCTTTCACCTCTTCGCACGACGACCGACAGGGTCCAACCTCCCCACCCACCCCCTGCCCAACCCAACCCAACCTACAGGAAAGCAAGCGAGAATGCGTGCTGCCCCGCCCTCGTCCCTGACCGCGACGGCGCTGCTCCTCGTCGTTCTCGTGTTGCCCGCCACCCTCGTCCACAGCTTCGTCGTGCCCACATCCCGCGCCCCGGCCCGCCTCCACCCCCAAAGATCGACGGCGATCCGCATGATGGCGGCGGCCACACAGCACGTCGTCGTAGGCAAAGGACGATTCAGGGAAGCTCTGGCCAAAATGCTCGGGCACGAGGCCATAACGGTAGGGCGGACAGAGCCTGTCCCTGCCGAGGGCGCGGGTCCCATCTACATTGCCACACGGAACGACGACGACTTGGCCGCGGTCATTGACAAGACGCCCCCCAACCGGCGCAAGGACCTAGTCATCATGCAAAAGGGCATGCCAGGGCCTTTCCTTGAAAGCTACGGCTTGCAAGACAACACGCAAGTGCTTGTGTACTTCGCGGTGGCCAAGAAAGGGGAGGCGCCGACGGACGGCGTGACGGACCTGAACCCCGAAGGGTTGACCGGAGCGCACCTTTCCGCCCTCATCTGAGTCCTTGCAAGCTGTACTGACTCTTAACTCAAGAAAAGGAACTTTTTTCCATGGACGATAAAGTTCTTACATATCCCTCCATCCCTTCACACACACACACACAGGTGGCTGTGACTTCACGCGGCTCGTGCCTCAAGATTGCCAGAAGTCCGTGCCCTCATTCTCCCCTCCCACATGCCCGACAAACGCCAGCCACCGCACAAGTAGAACGCAATGGCCGCGGCAGATGCAGGTCCGACACTTCACCCAGTAATAAGCAGATTTACATACCTGAGTGCCTTCGTCACGGCCGGCAACGTCTTAGGGCTGTGTGTTGCCCTTGAACTCATTGCTGAAAGTGTTCCGAACTTTTGGCAAGAGTTCATGGGTCGCTTCTGGTTGCGCAGCCTCACCATGAAGGGGATTCGATGCGGGGATCTGGCCATTGTCAAGTGTTTTTGCGGGGAGCGAGGGGTGCCTCCGTTGGCCGACATGCAGGATGATGAAGTCGGTACGACGTTGCCTCTTAGTAAATCACCCATCTCCCTTTGAGGTTCCCTGTCTTCTCTTACACGCACGTACCCTTACCTTGCGCTCGAGGACGCTCCACTCTATCGTGATTTGCATCCTCATGCTTACATCACTTCCCCACATCTCTACTCTCTCCAACCTCCTTCCTCTCTTCTCAACACACCCCTCCCAAACCTCTCTTCTCATTTCTACCTTTGCCACAGCCTTCTTGGATCGCGAAGGGCATCTGCAGCAGGTAAACCAACGTCAATGGATACAACTTCTGAACGCTGCCGAACTAGGCCATGAAGACATTTGCATGTACCTGACTAGCGCACACGATGACCTGGGGAAACGCTTTGGCCCGTATAACCTCACTTTGTGCCATCACGCGGCGATACATGGAAAATTGTCCTTCCACAAGGCTCTGGTTCAACGTGGTGTGGATTTCGACGTCACCGGAGAGAACGGCTTTACCCCTCTCTATGTGGCCATCAAAATGTGCCACCTGCCAGTAGTTCGTTTTCTGTTTGAGCAGTACAGTGCACGGGGCAGGGAAGCGCAGGATGTGCTGCGTAACTTTTAAGGGTGCTTGCCCAAGATGGAGGATGGGACCGCCTTGCCCATGCTAATTGATGTTATTTTTGATATCAGCTCCAAAATCGTCTCGAACGAGACCAATAAGAGGGCCATGGTGGCCTTTCTCGTGCAGGAGGCGGGGGAGGATATCTGGTCCGAGGCGCCTTTCCATTATACCGAGATGATGGTCCTCATTTCTCGCAACGGCTGTAGTGGAGGGCAACGGGCCAGCAATGTCATACATCTGCCGGTCCACGCAGCTGCCAAGGAGGGAAACCAAGCAGTTCTTGGCTTCTTTCTGACCGAGTGTGGCATGCCTGTAAACACTTGCACGCTTACCATGCAGTTTACGCCTTTCCATTTTCTGATGATGTCCAAGCGGGAGGAGAGGGATATTTTGCCTGTCGTGAAATGGTTGGTGGGGACGAAATCGCCGACGCAACCTGTCGAGACGCGACAGGCCATACGGCGGCGGAAATGGCGTCTGCATGGGGCATGCGAAATATACACCATTACCTCGAGAAGCAGGAGGCACGGCAGACTGCTCGGAAGGCCAAAGAAAGGGAGGAGGAGAAGAAGAAGGCAGCAGCGGCAACGACGACGGCGGCACGGTTGCGCGAGAGGGAAGAAGCCATGGCAGCGTTGTTGTTGGAGTTGGAGGCCGAGGAGGAAGCAGCTGCTGCCAAAAAGAAAAAGGACGGGAAGGCAGGCGGCGGCGTCAAGAAGATAAAGAAGTAGTAGTAAAAGTAGACTGAGAGAAAGTGGAATTACGAGGCGTGCTTGTCGAAGGTCGAGGAGTAAATCGAAGAATATATCGTGCGTGTGGAAGGTGAGGAATCAGGTGTATTGAGGAGGGCGAGGAAGGCAGGGACGAGGCCGAAGAAGTATCGTGAGGAAAGCAATTGACAAGTGACTTTAGGAGAATGTGAAAAAAGCTTTGTGCTGGTAAAAGAAAAAAGGCTGGCCTGGTTCTTTCAGCCCCAAACAAGCTTGTGCGATATTGGTGCTCTGCCCGTGACCCACATAGGTACTCTAACCCCCTGGCTCCCAAGAACATACGGTCCCTATCAGCACCATACTCACGTTTATGGCGGCCACCAAACCTCTCACGTCCCGGCTCGACGTAATAACAGCGTCTGCACCTGCTACGGCCGCGTTTCCTTGTTGCTTTTGTGGCTGGGTGGGGCTGGCTTCAAAGTCGCATGGGCCACTGCCGCAAGAAGTTATTCTCCGCGATCCGCGAGAGCCCCGTCACGCGCAGCTTGGCAAGTTTGGATGCCTGGCACCGCCCGCAAACCCAGGCACCACACCTTGCGCTATACACAGCACTTGGCAGTACTTTCAACCTCTAACCCCACGAAACCACCGCTACAAAACACAGGTGCTCAGCCATCTTCTGCTCCTCTCGGCCCCGCCAAATCTCTTACCAGCGCAGGGAGCACCAAGAGGCAGGCAAGCAAGCATGATGCGTAGCGTGGCGCAGTCCGCGCGGCGAGGACGTCTTCTCAGCCTGGGCGCAGGAGTAGGTAGTCGAAGCAGCGGCAGCCGTAGCAGCAGCAGCCGTGCCATCAGTCAGGCATTGCGCCGCTCCGCAGCATCATCATCATCATCGCCTTCACAACTGTACCCCGCACCCCTCTCCGCCGCATGGAACCAGCACCAGCAGCAGCTCTTGCATCACGCCCAACGACGGAGTGTCTCGTCTGATTATTCGTCGTTGTCGCCCGCCACCGCTAAGGCCAGCAGGCCGACGCCGGACGCAGCCGTTGCGCCAGGAAGCGTGGCGGCGGAGGAGGAAGAGAAGGAGAAGCCACCTCCTTACCAAGATGTGGCCTTTCCCTGGCGTTCCGCCCCACGGGTGCACCTCTCTTTTTTCCAACGAATCAGCAAGGGACTGTCGGATATAATGCCACAAGCCTTCATTCGTGGTCTCTTCTTCATGTCTGTAGGCAAGCTTATGGAGGCCCCGGCCGACGACCTCCGCGAAGTCCTCTTCCGCTCCACGCGCTTCGCCTTCATTCAAGCCGTCCGTGGCATCTTTGAGGGGCAATGCAAGACCCCTCCCCCTAACTGGGAATACACCAACGACGAGCTCAACCCTCCTTCTTCTGAGTGGGAGTTGGGCTATCCCCCTCTGTCAGAAATGATGGAGCCAAAGCTTCTAGAGATGTACGAAAACCTGGTTGCAGGGTTCCGGGCAAACAATCGGGAGGTGCGGCTAGAGTTGGAGAGCATCCATCCGATTTCCATGCAGGATTTTAGGTTGGTCATTGGCCCTTCGAGAGGCACGCCCTTGCCGCCGGGTGCAACGAAGCACACACGGGGGGGAGTGACGGTGATTGTGCCGCAGATGCCGGAAGGAGAGGAGGAGGAGGGGGGAGAAGGGAGGCAGGAGCTGGGGTTGAGGAATAATGGCCAGTCGTTTATGGCGGCGGTGAGGGGGTCGAAGAATCATTTGATCTTTCAGATGGCAGTGACTTTCAAGTGTAAAGAGCTGTTTTGTGTCAAGAATGTAGAGACGGAGGAGGTGGTGCAGGGGGAGGAAGAGGTGCGGCTAACAGAGCACGTGTGTCGGTTTGAGATTGATTTTGATAATCGCGCGCAGGTAAGATAAGGAGGGAGGGAGTAGTGCTTGAGAGGGTTGGTTGGGGAAGGGGGGGACTGCATAAACGCGCCTCCCTGCTTGTGTTGCTGATTGAAAAATGCACTTACTTGTGAAGCTCACTGTGTTTAATATTCAAATCTCACACGCATGCATGCCTAAAGAAAGTGTCAAGCAAATCCATTCCCATTTTCCTAACACATTTATACGCACAAACATACATACACAGTTGAGCCAAGAGTGGCGATTGGTGGACATTGACGATTGGATGAACGGAAACGTTTACCTTTCTGACATTCCCGACGGCGGGGATGTGCCGACCGAGGGAGGGGGGGAGGGCGCGCATGGCCGGCGGAAAGACGACTGAGCAAAATCGAAAAGTAGAGGAGTAGAGGTGGGGGGTTGTATACTTAGGTTGGAGAGTGCTAGAGAAATAGAACAACGGAAGAAAAAGCAAAACGGATGAAAATGTCAGGTTTGCTCTCGCTTGCATGCTTTTATGCTGTCGGGCAAGCCAAATCCTTACATGATCGATTTCTAGTGTTTTGTTTTCGTTCTCAATATTTCTTGCGCTCTTCGGCGAAACCAGCTTGCCGAGGCGCTTCTAAATGCCTCCTCCATCACGACGTATGGAGGCACATACCGCCTCGGGCGCGTACGCCACGGGAGAGGCAAGAACGCAGGCATGTGACCATTTTGTCACTTCATTTCCCCAGCAATCAAAAAGATGGTGTCTCAGAGAAGGTGCTTGTGGTATTTGCCTCCCATGCTCGGTAGCTCTAGAATGAAAAAGACGCCTTCTAGGTTTGCCTCGAGGGTGGGGAGGTCGTAGAACAACGTCTAAACGCCCGAGCGGCTCCTCCGCCAAAACCTGTTGCCACGCGCTCTGACTTCGTTTTTGTGCACGTCGTGGCGTCGCGTCCGCATGCCGGGGCAGCACACCTCGCCACGCAGCTTACTGGGCTGGTCCTGGTCTAACTCATGTCCTAACACGCCACCCTCCACCCGCATCCGCACGACACAGGAGGTCAAAGCAAGAACTCATCCAGTCATCATCATCACAGCAGCCCACCAGCGCAGCAGCAGCCCCACCAAGAAACCATGATGCGTGCACTGGCGCAGTCCGCGCGGTCAAGACCTTTCAGTGTCCTCGGCACGCGAAGCAGCAGCAGCGTCGTTAATCGGGCGTGGCATCGCTCCCCATCCTCTCCTTCTTCGCCTCCTGCCCCCCTCACCCACCTCTCCATCCGAGGCCTTTCGTCGTCCTCCACCTCTTCCCCTCAAGCCACCACCAATAGCACGGCCAAGGCCAGCACGCCCAGCCCTGGTGGAGTCACCGCCTCGCCCAACGACGTGATTGTCGAAGACGACGAGGAAGCCAATGACAAGCCCCTTCCCTTCCAAGAAGTCGCCTTCCCCTGGCGGTCCGCCCCGCACAAGCGCGTCTCCTTCACCCAAGCCATTTACAAAAACACCATCAACCTCCTCCCTCAATCCTACATCCGTGGGCTGCTACTCCAAGTCCTCTCCGTGCGCATGGAGACCCCTCCCCAGGCGATCACTGAGCTCCTCTTCCGCTCCACCCGCTTCGCCTTCATTCAAGCCGTCCGTGGCATCTTCGACGGGCAATGCAAGACTCCTCCTCCTACCTGGGAATATAGTAAGGACGAGGAAAAATCTCCTAAATCTGAGTGGGAGGTGGGTTATCCTGATCTTGCTGAAATGATGGATGACAGACTAACAGAAATGTACAAAGATGTGATTACTCGTTTTAAGGCCAATAAACGCGATGTCCGTCTAGAACTCGAAAGTATCAACCCGATTGCCATGAACGATTTCAAGTTGTTGATTGGTCCGCCGCGGGGGACGGCCTTGCTAGAGGGCTCGGAGGAGGTGGAGGTTTTGGGGATTACTATTGTGGTGGGCAAATCACCTTCAGAGCAGGAAGGGTTGGGGGTGATGGGTCAGTGGGCTGTGGAGCAAGCACGGACGGTGCCGAAATCGAATTTTCATTTAGGGTTTCAGATGGCCGTGACGTTCAAGTGTCGGGAAATGTTCGTTGTGAGGAATGAGGAGACGGAGGAGGTGGTCCAGGGGGAGGAGGGGGTGGTGAGGGAAGTGGAGCATGTGGCACGGTTTGAGATCGAGTTTGATAGGCGCGCGCAGGTAAGAAATCGAGGGAAAGGGAGGGAGAGAGGGAGGGAAGGAGAGCAATGCAATCGTGTGGATGATAGAAAGGGGATGTAGAATATATGCATACATACGAATCCAAAGCTCGCACACTCATCATCTTCATCCCTCCCTCCCTCCCTCCCTCCCTCCTTCCTCCCTCCAAATAGTTGACTCAGGACTGGCGATTGGTTGACATTGACGGTTGGAGCGAAGGCAACGAGTACAGAACTACCAAGAAGATCGTGGACGAGGAGGCACCGACGGAGGCGCCGAAGGAAGGTGGGGGGGGTGGAGGGCGGAAGGGTGATTGAGCGATAGCGACAGTTGGAGAAGAGGAGGGAGGGAGAGAGGGAAGATGAAGGGAGTATATAAGATGAAAGGCTGTGCGTGTATTTAGATAGAGGACAGGAAAATATGACGACGGTAGAAACAGAAAAGAAGAAGGAAGGATGTCGACGATAGAAACGGAATGCAAGAGAAGGGCCAAATCGAAGTCAGATGCATGTGTGTGATGCTTTCTGCTTTTTCTTCTTTTCCTTCTTCTCTGTTGGTTGTTATTTTTCTTCCAGACTGCGCCCCGTCGTACCTTTTCTCGAAATCCGAAAAAATACTCTTTATTCTTACTCACCAACACTCACTCCGCCCAACACCTCCAGACCTTGCTCGTTTACTTACACGCAAATCCCAAATCCACCTCTCCTCCCTCCTTCCCTCCCGCCCGCCTCTTTAACTCAGCGCCGCCTCATGAGCGCGTACGCCACAAAAGAAAGACAAATCAACCCCTCCCTCCCTCCCACCTCATCCTCCTGTTTAACTCCCAGGCATACCATAGGGCACCGGGCTACCCGTCTTGGCCAATTGCCTCAGCTTCTTCCCTCGGAAATGCCACCGAATAGGCGTGCCGGTCAAATCCAGACTTTCTCGAAACTTACGATCTAAATACCTCTTATACGAATCAGGGAAAAGCTTTGGGTTATTACAGAACACAACCACAGCAGGCGGCTCGGTCGCGACTTGATTACAATAATACACGCGGCCTTGCTGCGAGCTTTTGACCGTGGGGGGTCGTTGCCATTTTAGGGCCTCTCCCAACACTTCGTTCAGGATGCTCGTTTTTACACGCATGCGATGAGCGGCTGCTGCCTTGTCGACTGCCTCGAAAATCTTATGGCAGCGTTGGCCGGTTAGGGCGGAGGTGAAGAGGACATCGGCCCAGTTCACCGCAAAAAGCTCATCTTTTACGTAGATCACGGCTTCGTTGAACGTCTTGTCGTCTTTCTCGACGGCGTCCCACTTATTCGCAACAATCACACACGCCCTTCCATCGTCCGCGATGCGCTGCGCCAGGATCTTATCCTGGTCATTCACGCCCTCCACGACATCCACGACCAGCAACACCACATCCGCCCTTCTCACAGCTTTCAACGCCCTGTTGACCATCAAAAACTCATTCCCATACTCCACCTTCTTCCGCCTCCTAATCCCCGCCGTATCAATAAACTTATACATCTTCCCATTCGCTTCCACCATCGCATCCACCGCATCCCGCGTCGTCCCCGCAATATCCGAAACAATCGCCCGCTCCTTTCCATACAACCGGTTCAACAGCGAACTCTTCCCTACATTCGGCCTCCCCACAATAGCAACCTTAATGGCATCATCTCTCTCCGCCTCGTCCACATGATAAATATGCGGCAACATACTCTCAAGCACCTCCGCCACCCCCGTCCCATGCAACCCACTCACAGGGAAAGGCTCCCCCAAACCCAATTTCCAAAACATCGACGCCATAGCCTCACCCATATTCTGTGTCTCACACTTATTAACCGCCACGAAAATCGGCTTATTCTTCTTCAACCTCAAAAACTTGGCAATCTCCTCATCCAAAGTAGTCACACCCACCAGCCCATCCACCACCAAAATAGCCGCCACACTCTCCTCCAGCGCCAACAAGGCCTGCTCGCGAATCTGAGGCGCAAAAAGGTTATCCTGATCCTCATCAAAAATCAACCCGCCGGTATCTACTACCTCGAAGACACGACCATTCCACTCTGCTTTTCGATAGATCCGATCACGAGTCACCCCTTCATAATCATACACAATGGCATCCGGCTCGGTGCTCATCGTCTTGCACAGCCTGTTGACAATCGTTGATTTCCCCACATTAGGACGACCAATCACCGCAATAACCGGCAGCTTCGCCTGACGCTTCGACAAGGGCGTCGTGGGGCTCACACCTCCAGCAGCAGCAGCAGCAGTAGCAGCAGGGGTGAGGGATTCCTCTTCCAACCCATCCATGTCCCCGAAGAAGTCAATCTCTCCCTCGAGCATGGGAAAGTCCGCGGGGTTGAAAACGTAGTCGTCTCCTTCGTCATCGACCAACGAGCCCTCATCGTCGTCGTCGTCATCATCAGCAGCACCACCGGAAATCGCGCTGTTGAAAAACAACAAATCCTCCTCCTCCTCCTGCTTCTTGCTAATAGGGGAGGAAGGGGAGGAAGGAGTAGAGGGGCGGGGCGCTTCCTTCCTGGTGCGCTGCTTGCCCTTGCCGCTGCTGCTGGTGCCGCTGCTGCCGCGAGCCATGCCGAGAGGAGAGCTCGTGCATATTCTTTGTTGTTGCTGGAGGAAGGAACTGACGGAGGTGGTGGAAGCGGGCTGTGGGGGTTGTGTGGAGTGAAGGGGGTTGGGTGGGTGGAATTAGTAAGGGGAGGGGGGCAAGGGCGCATCGTGTGATGATATTTTTAGTAATTTTCTCAAGCCACAATAAACTAGGACACCCATGGCAATACCTTCCCTCCCATCTTGATTTAGCACATGCGAGAGCTTCTAGTCAAGACGTCGCATCCGCCGCCGCAGCAGCAGCACACACTCACAGCGCCTCCCTCCCCTCCCTCCCTCAATCCCCCCCCCGTCATCGTCCAATCACTGCTCTCATTCTCACCTGGACAAAACCGCTGGCCCGGCTGCTTCCTGTCCTGAGCGGCGCGGCGGGCCCCACGAAGGCTTGCACGCACGAGCGACTAGCTGTCCATCCGACACAGGCCGCCACGAGCAGGGCCAGGCGCATGCTGCTGCTTGCGGTGGGGTGGTGGAGGGTGGAAGTGGGGCGTTGGCGTCGCCTCCTCTCTCTTCTCCCCGCGCTGGGGCTGTGGGTCGACGGCGGGGGCATCGAAGTGCCGGTCATCTGTGTGTGGGTAGGCGTGGAGCTCGTAAGACGTTAGCTAAAGCGTAGTATCACAAAGGCCATGGACAAAAGACGACGAACGCCCCAATTGAAGTTCGTGTGGCAGGGCCATTCACACGCACCGGCGGTGGCCTCTCGCGGGCAGTATCCTGGCGCTGAGACCTCCTGTCCCTCCCTCTCTTCCCCACACAGACGTTCTCATGCTCTCTGTTCACCCCACCACATCCCACACAGGCGGACAAGAACGACGAGATGAAGTGGCTGGTCTTGGTGTGTGCCGTGGTCATGTTGCTGCGGACGGTGTCGGGTAAGTGAATGCAACTCGCCTCTACTTGCCAAGTTGCCGTAGTGATGATCAGGATCGAGAAGTGCTCGTAGGAATGACTCGGTTGTGACAAGTGTGGTGGTGGTGGTGCTACTGGTCCTGCGGCAGCGGCTGCTTGACGTCTTCTTGCTTGCTACGCTAGGAGGGCCCGGCTTGTCCATTTTCCTGTCGCGCTTGTCATCCCCTCCCTCCCCGCCCTCCCCCCCCTCATCATGACTCGATCGATCATTCCACCAACTGCAACTCACCCCGTTCCTCCCTCTCTCCCCCTCCCTTTCACCAAATTAGCCTTCACTACACGAGCCCTGGCCCCAAGCACCCGCAAGGCGACCCCCACTGCCTCCAGGGCTGCCCGTGGCTTCTCCCGCTCGAGCAGCAGAGGAGGAGTGAAGACCGGGAGGGTTGTGCGTGTCCCTTTTCTGAACCAGGGTCTGGCCAAGGCGGCGCACACAAGGTTGTTTAGCACCACGGAGGATGCTGCTCCTGCGGCTGCCGCACCGGTAGCGACGGAGGCTGAGGTACGTTTATCTCAGAACAAGAGAAGGAAGGGTGGGATTTTGTGTGTCTAGTCATGTGTGAGCGAATGCGTGTGTATGTCTGTAGCAGCTTCATTTTGGGTCGCTCCTGCCCTACGTCCTCCCACCAAGCCCGCTCCTCTTCCTCCTCCTCCCGCCTACAGCTGCAAACCCACTGGCTCGACGACAGCAAGACCACCCTGCGCCTCTCCTGGGGCCTTTCCTCCCTCTCTTCCTCGTCCTCCTCCTATCGGATCAGCTATACGCGAGATGGGATTCCGAACCATTTGACAGTAGGGGGAGGATCGGAGGAGGCAGTACTGCGAGGGCTGGAGGGAGGGAGCACGTATGACGTGGTGGTGGTCCGGGTGGAGCGAGAGTCATTGAAGGAGACGGTGGTGGGGAGGACTAAGGTGGAGACGGCCAAGGTATTGGTTGGTTGATAGAGAGGAGAGGAAAAGGAAGAGGAGGATGGCGTGCTGCGATACTTAGAGAATATTAAAATATTGATTGCCGGGTTATATTTCTAAGGGATGCATGTGTGTGTGTGTCTCTCTCCCTTTCTCTAGCTCTGACTCTCATCGCTTCTTTCGTCATGCACTTACTTTATTCACTCACTCACTCCCCCAATAATAAACAGGCGCCTGAGGCCCCCAAGGGTGAGTTGACGGAGCTCTCTCGCCTGGAGATCCGCACGGGCAAGATCGTGGAGATCGGCCGGCATCCAGAAGCGGACGGCTTGTATGTGGAAAAAATTGACATGGGGTAAGCACTTATTGTTTAAATATTTTTGTTTCGGCCTTTCTTCCAACGTTCACCATTCACTTCTTTTTGGCTGAAGCATGTTTTCTTGCTTGCTTGGAAAACTAATCCTTCCTCCCTCCCTCTCTCCCTCCATCCCGCAGGGAAGCTGACGGGCCCCGCACCATCGTTTCCGGACTGGTCAAATACCAAACAGAAGAACAACTGCTGGGCCGAGAGGTCGTCGTCCTTGCCAACCTCAAACCCCGGGCACTGAAAGGTACGCTCCTTCTTTCCCTCCCTCCCACCCTTCCTCCCACCCTCCCTCCTGCACTTACTCTTGAGGATCTGTTCGAAGATTGTATCAATTATTCTCCTACCGCCCGCCCGTATATTGACTCTCCCTCCCTCCCTCCCTCCCTCCTTCCCTCCCTTCCTCCTAGGCATCATGTCCCACGGCATGCTCCTCTGCGCCAGCAACGAAGACCACACGGTCGTCACTCCTCTCTCTCCTCCTGCGGGAGTAGCTGTAGGAGAGCTGATTACCTTTGAGGGGCACGCGGCGGCACCGGAGCCGTCAGGGAACAGGGCGGGGAAGGCTTTCGATAGGGTGGCGGATGACCTGTTCGCGGGCGAGGTGCGTTTTTATTTAAATATTTATCTGTTGTTGTTTTTGTCTTGTTTTTTGGTTATCTTTTGTTTGTGTGATGGGAACGAACGTGTGTGGCGGTGCCGGAGCCGCCAGGGTATGGGGCGGGCAAGGCTTTTGATCTCGTCGCGGATGATTTCTTGGTGCGTGTTTTTTTAAAATATTTTTTTTATTTTTTTATTTTTTTTATTTTTTTATTTATTTATTTATCAATTAATTAATTAATTCATTTATTTATTTATTTATTTATTTATTTATTTTACTTATCATTTATTTATTTTATTATTTATTTATTTATTTATTTATTTATTTTATTTATCGTTCATTTTGCTTAAAAGAGATGAGCATCACAATTGGTTCTCTTTTCGTCACCGCATTTCTCGGCCTTTGGTGAGAACAGTAAGAACCGTTTCTGATTTTTCGCAGCTCCGATCGCGCGAACCGAGAAGAATGAGAGACGGCTCACGCTGTACCTACCAAAGACCGAGAAAGGCGAGGACGGAACAAATCATTGGGACTTGAAGCCCCTTTTGTTGATTTGTATTCATTTATGCATATTCTGCGACCGTGTTATACCAATATATGCACTCTCTCCCTCTCTTTGTTTGTTCCTCTTTTCGTCTCTTCTCACTCGCACTCTCTCTTCTTCCCTCCCTCCCTCTCTCCCTTAGGACATGGTTGCCAGCTACAAGGGCATTCCCTTCATGACCAGCAAGGGGCCCGTGATGGGGGGGATGAAGGGTAGCATCTCGTAAAGACAAGGGAGGGAGGGAGGGAGGGGTGGAGGGAGGGAGGAAGGGAGGGAGGGATGTGTATATAAAGAGGAAAGAACGAAGAGAGAGGGGTCAGGAGGTAGTAGAGAGAAGGATAAGTCTTGAAGCAAACGCCTAACAAGCGCGAAAGAGAAGAAGAAGAGACGAAAAAGTGACCCGAAAACACAGAGAGGAAGAGAGAGGAATAGATGAAGAGACTCATGCAGAATGCAGATTTCTCTTTGTTGTTTGAATTTACTTGCGTGGCTTTTGTTTTACTTTCTCAATGTGATTCCCACTCTCGTGCTTTCGCTTCTCCATTTTCTCCTCTCCTTTTCGGTCGTCGTTTCATTTTTCTCCCACTCCTTCTTATCATTTTTTGTGTATGTGTCATTCAGATGTGTGTCCCTTCTTGCTTTCTGCACACCATGTATAAATCTCCATTGTCGAACCCTCCCTCCCCCTCCCTCCCTTTCTCCCCCCTATACAAACGGCATCGTCCACAAACACACCCTCCTATCCCACGTACACGTCGCCACCCTCCCCAGGACACACTCACACCCACTTCTTCCCTCCCTCCCTCCCCCCTATACAAAAGGCATCGTCCATAAACACACCCTCCGATCCCAGGAACACGTCGCCACCCTCCCCGGCACAAACAAATTAAAATCAAGCCCCTGCACAAACTCA
>Ga0209491_10006947_pt1 | contig 15280 bp, 13 predicted proteins | sample BON02_FD_187213 | JGI IMG/M metagenome (GOLD analysis project Ga0209491, IMG submission 187213) | Freshwater microbial communities from Lake Bonney liftoff mats and glacier meltwater in Antarctica - BON-02 (SPAdes) (version 2) | ecosystem: Environmental > Aquatic > Freshwater > Ice > Glacier...
ACGATGCCGGTGACGTTGCTGGCCGCACCGAACGCCCCGACGATCAGCCCGGCGCCCCCGGCCTGCACCAGAGCGGCCTCCAGCATGGCCAGATCCGGTCCGCCCTGCGGCCCTTCGGCGATTTCGATCACCTCGGCCCCGCTTTCGCGCCAGGGCAGAAGGTTGGAATGGTGTTCATAGGGGCCGACAAGCACGACCGCCCGATGCCCCCGCGCCAGCGTGCCCGGAATGTCGAGCAGCATCGCCAGCCGGTTCAGCCCCGCCGTCGAGCCCGATCCGCAGAACACCACCGACATGCCCGGCCCTGCCCCGACAAGGCGGGCGATTTCGGCGCGCACATCCTCGCGCAGGGCGGTGCAGAAGGCGCCGCAGAACGAGGCGCGGGTGTGGCTGTTGGCATAGAAGGGCAGCACCTGTTCCATGATGAACGTCTCGACCTGGCGCAGGGCGCGGCCCGAAGCGACATAATCGGCATAGATCAGTGGTTTTGGACCATAGGGCCCGGGAATCTGCGCGTTTTCGCCGATCAGACCGGCGCGCAGGGCGGCGGGCAGGTCGGGCACGTCAAACTGGGCGCGGAAATCGTGCAAAAGGCTCATGCGGTCGCTTTCGGGCGAGGGGGTTACAAGGTGCAAACAGTTTGCAGCGAACGCGGTGCAAGAACACCCCCCGAAATTGGTAAGGATCGCAGGATTTCAGATCATATGATCGGGGTTCTGGCAGAGAGACGGAAACTTTCGCCGGTAGGGGCCGCTGCTTCCCGTTCCGCGACAGGGCCGACCGTCCGGCCCGCCCGGCGCGATGGGCCTTGCTGCTGCGGTGCGAATTGCCCAGAAGGGCGGCACCTGAAGTTGCGCTGGAGCCAACCCATGATCCGCCCGCCCTATTTCGCCGTGACCGGCGGCCATCCGTCCCAGACCGAGCTTTCGACCGGGCGCGCCGTGTTTACCGCAGCCTATGCCGTGATCCCGCAGGGCACGATGCGCGACATCACGACCAGTCTTCTGCCGCACTGGGACGCCACACGCCTGTGGATCATCGCGCGCCCGATGTCGGGCTTTGCCGAGACGTTTTCGCACTATGTCATGGAGGTGGCGCCCGGCGGTGGCAGCGACCGCCCCGAACCGGACGCGGGCGCCCAGGGGGTGCTGTTCGTGGTCGATGGCGGGTTCAGCCTGACCGTGGCGGGCAGGACCGACGTTCTGGGAATCGGCGGTTGGGCCTATATCCCGGCCGGTGCGGTCTGGTCGCTGCGCAACGAGACCGGCGGCGTGGCGCGGTTTCACTGGATCCGCAAGGGCTATGAGGCGGTCGAGGGGCTGGCGGCGCCCGATCCCTTGGTGTCGTGCGACCGCGACGTGGCACCTGTGGCGATGCCCGGCACGAATGGCGCCTGGGCGACGACGCGCTTTGTCGATCCCGCCGATCTGCGGCACGACATGCATGTCAACATCGTCACGTTGCAGCCGGGCGCGGCGATCCCGTTCGCCGAGACCCATGTGATGGAGCATGGGTTGTATGTGCTGGAGGGCAAGGGCGTGTACCGGCTGAATCAGGACTGGGTCGAGGTCGAGGCGGGCGATTACATGTGGCTGCGCGCGTTCTGCCCCCAGGCCTGCTATGCCGGGGGTCCGGGGCCGTTCCGCTACCTGCTCTACAAGGACGTGAACCGTCACGCCGCGCTGTCGTTCAGGCGGTGACGATCCACGCCGGATCGAGGCGGTGTTCCTGAAGGTTCGCACCTGCGCCGATGCGGTCGATCACGGCGAACAGGCCCGGGGCGTGCAGCGGGGTCAGCACGCCGTGCCATGTGCCGCGATGGAAGTTCACCGCCTGGCCCGGCGCGGCGAGGAAGGCCAGCGGCATGCCGGGGGCGCCGCCTGCGTCGGGGGCGACGATCACCAGCCACGGGTTCGTGTGCATCGGCACGAAGGCCTGGCTGCCGTCGGGGTGGCGCTCCATCAGGTCGAGCGTGTGGGGCAGGGCGCGGGGGGTGGCATCGAAGATGCTGATCCCGGCGCGCCCGGTGGTGAAATCGAGGCGGGCGCGGTCGTGGAAGCGGCCGCAAAGCCCCTGGTTGATCAGCTTTTCGGGCGTGCCTGCCGCCATCAGCACATCGCCGAACGGCGCGAAGGCGGCGGCGCTCAGAGGTTGGGCGGTGATCGTGCGGGTCATGGCAAGACGGCCTTCAGGCGATGCAGGGCGATGCGTTCGACCTGGCGGCAGGCTTCGGCGAATTCGGTGTCGCAGTCCTGTTCCAGGCGGCGCCGGAACGCGGCGAGAATGCCCGCCTTGTCATGGTCGCGCACGGCGATGATGAAGGGGAACCCGTTCCTTTCCACATAGGCGGTATTCAGCGAGGTGAAGGTTGCCCGTTCGTCATCGCTCAGCGCGTCGAGCCCTGCCGAGGTCTGTTCATGGGCGGATTCTGCGGTCAGCCGCCGCGCCTGCGCCAGCTTGCCCGCCAGATCGGGGTGGGCGGTGAGCACGCCCAGCCGCGCGTCGGGCCCGGCGCCGCGGAACACCCGGGCCAAGGCGTTGTGCAGCCCGGTGGCGGTGTCGTGGGCGGCACCCAGTTCCAGCGCGTGGGCCTGTTCGGCAATCCAGGGCGAATGCTCGAAGATGCCACCGAACCGGGCGACGAAGGGCGCGCGCTCCATCTGGCTGGGGCGTTCCATGCGCCGGGGCGGGTGAACGCGCGCCCAGTGATCGGCGATCTGTTCGCGGGTGGCGAACCAGACGCCGTCATGGCTGCGGGCGTGGTCGAGAAACCGGCGCAGCGCCTCGGCCCGGCCCGGGCGACCGACCAGGCGACAGTGCAGGCCGACCGACATCATCTTCGCCGCGCCTTCGACGCCTTCGCGGTACAGCCCGTCGAACGTGTCGCGCAGATAGGCGAAGAACTGATCGCCGGAATTGAAGCCCTGGGGCGTGGCAAAGCGCATGTCGTTGCAATCGAGCGTATAAGGCACGACCAGTTGATCGCGCGCGTCAAAGGCCATCCAATAAGGCAGATCGTCGCCGTAGGCGTCGGCGACATAGGCGAATTGCCCGGTGTCCGCCGCCAGCGCCACGGTGTTCACGCTGCACCGCCCGGTGTACCAGCCGCGCGGCGGGGCGCCGACGACTTCGGTGTGCAGGGCGATCGCCCTGGCCATGTCGGCGGCTTCGGCCTCGGGGGGGGCGTCCTTGTACTCGATCCATTTCAGGCCGTGCGACGCGATCTCCCAGCCCGCCCCGGCCATCGCCGCCACCTGATCGGGCGAGCGGGCAAGGGCCGTGGCCACGCCATAGACGGTGATCGGCACATCCTTCAGCATCCGGTGCAGCCGCCAGAACCCGGCCCGCGCGCCATATTCATAGATCGATTCCATGTTCCAGTGGCGCTGGCCCGGCCAGGCTGCGGCGCCTGTTATTTCACTCAGGAACGCCTCGGATGCCGCATCTCCGTGCAGGATGCAGTTTTCGCCGCCCTCTTCATAGTTCATCACGATCTGAACGGCGATCCGCGCGCCACCGGGCCATTGCGGATCGGGAGGCGTGGCGCCATAACCCTGCATGTCACGGGGATAACGGTTCATTGCGTTGCTCCTTGCTGGCCGGGGCGGATCGGGCTTAATGTTCTGTCGCTCCCGCAGTAAAGCGCCCGCGCGCCATGCGCCAGAACGAAGGACAGACGATGGCCGGATACCTGACCACCCATGTGCTGGACACCGCCCGGGGCCGCCCGGCGGCGGGGCTGGAGATCAGCCTGTTCCGGCTGGAGGGCGAGGCGCGGACGTTGCTGCGCGCGGTGATGACCAACGGCGACGGGCGCACCGACGCGCCGATCCTGCCCGAGGCCGAATTCGCGGTGGGCCACTATGAGCTGGTGTTTCACGCGGGTGATTATCTGGGGGCCGAGGCGACGTTCCTCGGCGACATTCCCATACGTTTCACGCTGGCCGAACCCAGCCATTACCATGTGCCGCTGCTGCTGTCGCCGTTCGGCTATTCCACCTATCGGGGCAGCTGATGGTCGATCTCCATATCCTGTGGGACTGGGTATCGTTTGCCGTGCGCTGGCTGCACATCATCACGGCGATCGCGTGGATCGGCAGTTCGTTCTATTTCATCGCGCTGGATCTGGGGCTGAACCGGAACATTCGGGGGCCGGCCGATGGCGAGGAATGGCAGGTGCACGGCGGCGGATTCTATCACATCCAGAAATATCTGGTGGCCCCGGCGGCGATGCCCGAACACCTGACCTGGTTCAAATGGGAGGCATACTGGACCTGGCTGTCGGGCGCGGCGCTGTTGATGGTGGTCTATTGGGTGGGGGCGGAGTTGTACCTGATCGACCCGGCGCGCGCCGATCTGGCGGTGTGGCAGGCGGTGCTGATTTCCGCCGGATCGCTTGCAGTCGGCTGGATCGTCTATGATTTCCTTTGCAAATCGCCCCTCGGCGAACACCCTACGGCGTTGATGCTGTTGTTGTTCGTGATGCTGGTGGTGATGTCCTGGGGCTATCATCAGGTGTTCACCGGCCGTGCGGCGCTGCTGCACCTTGGCGCGTTCACGGCCACGATCATGACGGCGAACGTGTTCTTCATCATCATGCCGAACCAGCGGATCGTGGTCGCCGACCTGAAGGCGGGGCGCACGCCGGACGGGAAATACGGCAAGATCGCCAAGCTGCGCAGCACCCACAACAATTACCTGACGCTGCCGGTGATCTTCCTGATGCTGTCGGGGCATTATCCGCTGGCCTTTGCGACGCAGTATTCGTGGATCATTGCGGCGCTGGTGTTCCTGATCGGGGTGTCGATCCGGCATTATTTCAACACGATGCACATGCGCAAGACGCCGCCGACCTGGACATGGGCCGTGACGGTGGTGTTGTTCATCCTGCTGGCCTGGCTGTCGACGGCCAATTCCTGGGATGGCGATTACGATGCGCTGGAGGCGCAGGCGCTGAGCCCGCGCGAACAGGTGTTCGTGCAGGCGGCGGGGTATGACGAGGTGGAAAGCATCGTTCTGGGCCGCTGTTCCATGTGCCACGCCCGCGAACCCGGCTGGCCGGGGATGGTGCATGCCCCCAAGGGCGTGCATCTGGAGACGGCCAAGGACATCGCCCGCGAGGCGCGCGAAATCTATCTGCAAGCGGGCGTGAGCCATGCCATGCCGCCCGCCAACATCACCGACCTGTCGGAGGCCGAGCGGCGGCAGATCGTCGCCTGGTTCCGCGATGCGGGGCGCGAGAGGGTGACGTTGCTGGGCGACTGAGGCGCCTGTCCCAAGGTTCAGGCAACCTGCGAGACAAGCGCGCGATAGGAGGGCAGGCGGATCAGCGCCGACATCCTGCCCGAATGGCGGATCAGGTCCAACTCGCCGCCATGCAGTTCGATCACCCGGTTGGCCAGGGGCAGGCCCAGGCCGATGCCGTCGGCTGCCCGCCCCGACAGCCTGGCCCCGACCCCGAAAGCGCGCCAGACCGCAGCCTGGCGGTCTGGCGCGATGCCGGGGCCGTTGTCGTTGATTTCGATGGTCAATTCTCCGCTGGTCTGGCGGACGACAGACAACTGCCCCAAGGCGCCGCCGTGGGCGATGAAATTTGCCACCAGACAGCCGATCGCCAGTTCCAGCTTGGCCCGGTCGCCAATCACCTGTGGATCGTCGGCGATCCGCTCGACGATCAGCATCTTGCCGGAAATCTGCGCCAGTTTGCGAAACGCGCTGACGGTCGCGGTGATCAGCGCCGCCAGATCGACCGGCCCTTCCTCAAGCGTGATGTCGCCGCTGCGCAGGTCGGTGAAGGCCAGGATGCTGTCGACGACCCGGCAAAGATGATCGCCCGAGGCGGTGATGCCCTCGATCACCTGGGCCTGTTCGGCGTCGGCGGGTTCAAGCACCTGGGCAAGGCCGAGGATACCGTTCAGTGGCGTGCGCAATTCATGGCCGATCAACGACAGGAACTCGTCCTGCGCCTCGTGTGCGATCCTGTTCAACAGGGCTGTGGCGGTTGGATCGGCGGGTTCAAACGGCAAATCGTAGAATCGCGCGACCATGGTGGCCAGGCTTTCAAGCTGCGCGATCTGGCGTTCGGTGGGCCTGTCGCGGGGCAACAGATCAGCACAGCAGATCGTGCCGACGCAAAAGCCCGAGGACAGGACGACCGGAGCGCCGATGTAGAAGCGGATATGGGGCGGGTTCACGACGATGGGGTGGGCCACGAAACGGGGATCGGCATGGGTGTCCGGAACGACGATTGTGGATTTCCTGACGATGGTATGGGCGCATATCGAGGCTTCGCGCAGCGTGCCTGCAAGGTCGGAGCCGTCGACGGACAGGAAAATCTGGTCGTCGCGGTGGATCACCGACAGAAAGGCAATGGGGATGTCGAAGATCAGCCGGGCCATGGCCGTGACATGGTCGAAGAACGGGTCGTCCTTGCGCGCGACAAGGCCAAGGGCATCGACCACAGCGTTGCGCGCGCTTTCGTTCGCGGGGACAGGAAAGCTCCGGAGCGGCCGGTTCTGGGGCATCGCACACTCCGCATCATGAAAACTCACAACGCCAGTCTTCGCATCCTGGACCTAATCCGGGGTCAACGGACTTCGCAAAACGGGCAGGGCCTGCAAAAAGGGCGCCCGGTGGGGCGCCCTTGGGTCATGTCGTGGCGTCGGATCAGCAGCCGTAGTACATCTTGAACTCGATGGGGTGCGGCGTGTGCTCGTAGGCATAGATCTCTTCCCACTTCAGGTCCATGTAACCCTCGATCTGGTCCTTGGTGAACACGTTGCCGGCGGTCAGGAAATCCATGTCGGCCTCAAGTTCGCCCATGGCCTCGCGCAGCGAATGGCACACGGTCGGGATGCCGGCCAATTCTTCGGCGGGCAGATCGTACAGGTCCTTGTCCATCGCCTCGCCGGGGTGGATCTTGTTCTTGATGCCGTCGATGCCGGCCATCAGCAGCGCCGAGAACGCGAGGTAGGGGTTGGCCGCCGGATCGGGGAAACGGGCCTCGACGCGCTTGGCCTTGGGGGATTCGGCCCACGGAATGCGCACACAGCCCGAGCGGTTGCGCGCCGAATAGGCCCGCAGAACCGGCGCCTCGAACCCCGGGATCAGCCGCTTGTAGCTGTTGGTTGTCGGGTTGGTGAACGCGTTCAGCGCCTTGGCATGTTTCAGGATGCCGCCGATGTACCACAGCGCCTCGTCCGACAGATCGGCGTATTTATCGCCCGCGAACAGGGGCTTGCCGTCTTTCCACAGTGACATGTTGACGTGCATGCCGGTGCCGTTGTCACCGGCGATGGGTTTCGGCATGAAGGTCGCCGACTTGCCGTAAGCGTGGGCGACGTTGTGGATGATGTACTTGTATTTCTGGATCTCGTCGGCCTGCTTGGTCAGCGTGCCGAAGATCAGGCCCAGTTCGTGCTGGCATGACGCCACCTCGTGGTGGTGCTTGTCGACCTTCATGCCGATGCGCTTCATCGTCGATAGCATTTCACTGCGCAGATCCTGGGCATCGTCCACCGGGTTGACGGGGAAATAGCCGCCCTTGATGCCCGGGCGGTGGCCCATGTTGCCCATTTCATACTCGGTGTCGCTGTTCCAGGCGGCGTCCAGCGCATCGACCTGATAGGACACCTTGTTCATCTGCACCGAAAAGCGCACGTCGTCGAAGATGAAGAACTCGGCCTCGGGGCCCATGTAGGACGTGTCGGCAATGCCGGTGGACTTGAGATAGGCCTCGGCGTTCTGGGCGGTGCCGCGCGGATCGCGGTCATAGCGTTCGCCGGTGTCGGGTTCGCAGACGGTGCAATGCACGCACAGCGTCTTTTCGGCATAGAACGGGTCCATGTAGGTGCTGGTGGTGTCCATCATCAGTTTCATGTCGGACTGATCGATGGATTTCCAGCCGGCGATGGACGAACCGTCGAACATGAAGCCGTCCTCGATGAACCCGTCGTCCACCTGGTCGGCCATCACGGTGACGTGTTGCAGTTTGCCACGCGGGTCGGTGAAACGGATGTCGACATATTCGACATCCTCGTCCTTGATCGTCTTCAGCATATCCGATGCGCTCATGGTGCCTTTTTCCTTCGGTTTCGATGTTGGAGAGATGCGCGGGCATGGCCCGGCGGCGTTTTACAGGGCCTCGCTGCCGGATTCGCCGGTGCGGATGCGGATGGCCTGTTCCACGGTCGATACGAAAATCTTGCCGTCGCCGATCTTGTCGGTCTTGGCGGCACTGACGATGGCGGCAATGGCGGCGTCAACCTGATCGTCATCCAGAACGACCTCGATCTTCACTTTCGGCAGGAAATCGACCACATATTCGGCGCCGCGATAGAGTTCGGTGTGGCCCTTCTGACGGCCAAAGCCCTTGACTTCAAGCACGCTGAGACCCTGAACGCCGATCTCCTGGAGCGCCTCCTTGACCTCGTCCAGCTTGAAGGGCTTGATGATCGCTTCGATCTTTTTCATGGCCGACTCCTATGGTGTGTTGCACGGGTCAGACCACTTCTCACCCGGGGTCACAATTCGGTAAGGTTTGGGGCGCGGTGGGGCAAGGAGGATTCGTCATGACACGCCTGTTTTTTAGGCGAAACGCATATCTGGCGGGCAATATGCAAACTTGCTGCGGCGCGGCATGACTGTGCTGCTGACGGCTGCCCAGATGCGTGCCGCCGAGCGTGCCGCAATCGACAGCGGCGCCGTGACCGGGCTTGAACTGATGGAGCGGGCAGGGCGCGGGGCGGTTGCGGCGATCCTGGCGCACTGGCCCGATCTGGCGGGGGGCGGTCATCGTGCGACAGTGCTGTGCGGCCCCGGCAACAATGGTGGCGACGGGTTCGTGGTGGCGCGGTCGTTGCAGGCGCGCGGTTGGAATGTCGGGGTGTTCACGTTGGGCGATCCGGCGAACATGCCGCCGGATGCGCGCGCCAATGCCGAACGCTGGGTGGCGTTGGGCGGCGCGGTCGGGCCGCTGGAAACCGCACCGCGGTTTGCCCATCAAAGCGATCTGTTCGTCGACGCCCTGTTCGGCACGGGCCTGACGCGACCGTTGGAGGGGGCCGCGCTGGACTGGGCCGCTGAGCGGGTGTCAGACCCCGGCACCCAGGACCGCACCGTCGCGCTGGATATAACGTCGGGCCTGTGCGCCGAAAGCGGGCGCGCGTTGGGAGCCGACACCGAAACGGTGATGGCCGGGCTGACCGTGACGTTCCATGGCGCCAAGCCGGGGCATTTTCTTGGGTTGGGGCCGGTCAAATGCGGCACGCTGGCCGTTGTCGATATCGGCCTTGGTGCGGCTGTCGGGCACCGCGACCCGGTGATCGAGTTGGTGGAGCGACCAGCGTTTCTGATGAAAACGTCCGGGCACAAGTACGATCACGGGCATGCCCTGGTTCTGACCGGCGGCGCGGGGCGAACGGGGGCGGCCCGCCTTGCGGCCCGGGCTGCGCAGCGGGTGGGCGCGGGTCTGGTGACGCTGGCGGTGCCACCCGACGCGCTGGCAGAGGTGGCGGGGCAGATCACTGCGGCGATGCTGGTGGCGGTGGCGAACGGCGCGGCCCTTGCCCGGGTGCTGGGGGACGGTCGGATCAACGCGCTGTGCCTTGGGCCGGGGCTGGGACGCGATGGTCGGGGGGCGGAACTTGTGTCAGAAGCTTTGGCGGCGCGGCGGGCGACGGTGCTGGACGCCGACGCGCTGAGCCTGCTGGCCGATCACGATGGCCTGTTCGCGGCCCTGCGCGAAGGCTGCGTTCTGACCCCCCATGGCGGCGAATTCGCCCGGCTGTTTCCCGATCTGGCGGCGCGGTTGCGCGGCGATCCGGCGGTTGGCCCGGCGTTTTCCAAGGTGGATGCCGTGCGCGGCGCGGCGGCGCGGGCGGGGTGTGTGGTGCTGCTCAAGGGGCCGGACACGGTGATTGCGGCGCCCGACGGGCGGGCGGCGGTGCATGGCGCAGTGTATGAACGCGCCGCACCCTGGCTGGCCACGGCGGGGTCGGGTGACGTGTTGGCAGGCTTTGTCGCGGGGTTTCTGGCGCGGGGGCAGACACCGTTCGAGGCGGCGTGCGGGGCGGCGTGGCTGCACACCGAGGCGGCGCTGGCGTTCGGACCGGGGTTGATTGCCGAGGATCTGCCCGAGGCGGTGCCCCGCGTTCTGCGGGCTTTGTGACGGGCGAGGGCGCGGAATGCGCTGCGCGCGCGAGTTATTGTGTCAGTTAAAAGTCGGGGTGGTTTTGGGGTGCGTCAGGGCTTGGCCGAGGTGAGTTTGGCCAGGGCTGTGACCTTGGCTTTCGCGGCGCCAGAATCGATGCTTTCGCGCGCGATTTCAACACCCTCGGGCAGGGTTTTCACCTTGTCGGCCACGATCAGGGCGGCGGCGGCGTTCAGCAGAACAGCATCGCGGTAGGCTCCCGGCGCGCCGTCCAGCAGGGCGGCGAAGGCGCGGCCATTATCTGCCGGGGTGCCGCCCATGATCGCCTCGAACGGGTGAACCGGCAGGCCGGCGTCGTCGGGGTGGACGGTGGTTTCAGTGATTGTGCCCTGGTCCAGCATCGCCACCCGGGTAGGGGCGGCGATGGAGATTTCGTCGGTGCCGTCGCCGCCATGGACCAGCCAAGCCTTTTCAGACCCGAGGGCGGCCAGGGTTTCGGCCATGGGGCGGATGACATCGGCGGAAAAGGCGCCGGTGAGTTGGCGTTTGACTCCTGCGGGGTTGGTCAGGGGACCGAGGATGTTGAAGATCGTGCGCGTGCCCAACTCGCTGCGTGTGGGCATGACATGGGCGGTGGCGGGATGGTGCATCGGCGCCATCATGAAGCCGATGCCGATTTCGCGCAGCGCCCGTTCGACCGTATCGGGGCCGACCATCACGTTGATGCCCATCTGGGCCAGGGCATCGGCGGCGCCGGATTTGCTGGAAAGGTTGCGGTTGCCGTGCTTGGCCACCACGACGCCGGCCCCCGCCACCACAAAGGCCGTGGCGGTCGATATGTTCAGCGTGCCCTTGCCGTCGCCGCCGGTGCCGACGATGTCCATCGCGCCCTCGGGGGCGCGCACGGGGCGGCATTTGGCGCGCATCACGGCGCTTGCGGCGGCGTATTCGTCGACGGATTCGCCGCGCGTGCGCAGGGTCATCAGGAAACCGCCGATCTGGCTTGGCGTCGCCTCGCCCTGGAACAGCAGGGTAAAGGCGGTGTCGGCCTCGGCCCGGGTCAGGGGGCGGGTGACGGCGATGGCGATCAGGGCCTTGATGTCGGTTGTCATGCGGGCACTTTGGCCAGATCGAGAAAGGTTTTCAGCAGGGCATGACCGTGTTCGGACGCGATGGATTCGGGGTGGAACTGCACCCCGTGGATCGGCAGGCTGCGATGCGACAGGCCCATCACAGTGCCATCCTCAAGATCGGCGGTGATTTCCAGGGTGTCGGGCAGGGTGTCGCGCGCCACGCAGAGCGAGTGATAGCGGGTGGCGGTGAACGGCGACGGCAGGCCTGTGAACACGCCGCGCCCGTGGTGGCGGATGATGCCCGCCTTGCCGTGCACGATCTGCGGAGCGCGCACAACCTGGCCACCGAAGGCCTGACCGATGGTCTGGTGGCCGAGGCACACGCCCAGCAACGGGGTGCGCGATTGCGCGGCGGCAAGGGTGAGGGCGAGGCAGATGCCCGCACGGTCGGGATCGCAGGGGCCGGGCGACAGGACGATGGCGGATGGGTTCAGCGCCATGGCGTCGACGACACTGAGCGCGTCGTTGCGGTGGACCTGAACATCGGCGCCAAGCTCGCCCAGATAGTGGACGAGATTATAGGTGAAACTGTCGTAGTTGTCGATCAGCAGCAGCACGGTTCGTGTTCCTTCGGGCGATATTCTGCCTGTGGCGGGGCGGTTTCTGCCCGGCGGAGCGCCATGTTCGGCATTGATGGCAAGAGGGGGTGAACCTGCCGGGGTGACGCGCTATACATGGGAGCAGGCGGTGCCGGGGGTCAAGCGCCGTCGGCGCATGGAAATTGGAGTATTTGCAACTTGGGTCGCGGAATCGTGTCGGGCGGGCTGTGGGGGCTGGTGTTTTCGGGGTTTGTGCTGGCGTTGGTCAGCCAGATGACCGAACGACGCAGCCCGGCGTCGGTGGTGCCGCCAGAGGTGCAGGCGGCGGCGCCCGAGTCGCGGGTGGTCGCGGTGGCGCCTGAAGTGGCGGTGGAGCCAGAAGTGGTGGTGGTGCCCGAGGAAGCGGTGGTGCCAGAAGCAGCAGCGCCCGAAGAAATGGCGGCGCCTGAAGTGGCGGTGGTGCCCGAAGTGGTGGCGGCAGTTGTCAGTGAGCCGACCGGGTCGCCGACACCGCCATCCGCCGCATCTGTGATGCCTGCGCTCGAGGCGCCGGAGGCTGTCGTGCCGACGGCCCCGGAGGTGCCCGCGCGCCAGGAGGTTGTGATCGAAACACCTGACGCGCCGCGCGCTCTGCCTGCTGGCGAACCGGAAGATGCGGCTGTTGTCGCGCCCCCGCCACCTGCGCCTGCTGTGGGCGAACAAGCCCCCGTCCTGTCGAGCGTCGACGGGTCCGGGCCTGCGCCCGTGGGGCCCCGGTCCGAAACCGCGCCGGAAACTGCCGTTGCGCCTGCGCCCCCCGTCGGCCCGGGGCCGGTGGTGGCTGCGCCAACCGATACGGCGCTGACTGCACCCGATCCTGCCGCCGATGGCCTGCGCGCGCCGTTTCCCGAGCCTGCGCCCGAGCCTGCGCCCGGGGCGATCACAACGCCGCCATCGGCGCCGCCCGCCGTTGCAGGTGAGGTGGCTCTGGCCACGCCCGACCCTGTCTCGCCCACGCGCACGACGGCGATTGCCCCCGAACTGGGGGCGCCGGTTGCCGCCGATGCCGATCCGGCGGCGCCCGGGCAGGAGGCGGGGGCGCCCGATCCGGCGCTGCCGCAGGAGCCCGAACCCGGGTCTGGTGCCGACGCGTTGCCCGGGCCGCAGGACGCCCCGGCCCCGGAGGTGTCTCCGCAAGAGCCGGTGGTGATCACCGACCGGCTGCCGCGCATCGGCGATGCGGCAGAGTCCCCCGCGCCGGTGGAACCCGGGGATGCGGTGGCCGAGGCCCCGCTGGCCGCAGATGCCCTGACCCGCAACGGTGTGCCGTTCGACAATGCCGAGGGGCGCCCGATTGTCGCCATTGTCCTGCTGGACGGCATGGGGGAGCCTGTAAACCTGCCGTTCGCGGTGAGTGTGGCCATTGATGCGGGCGCACCCGAGGCAGGGGCCAGGGCGGCTGCCTATCGCGCCGCCGGGGTCGAGGTGGTGTTGCTGCCGCAGATTCCCGAGGGGGCCGTGGCCAGTGATGTGGCCGTGGCGCTGGAGGACACGTTTCTGCGCATTCCCGATGCCGTTGCGTTGCTGGATTCGCCCGAGGGCGTGTTGCAGTCGGATCGCGATGTTCTGGGGCAGGTGTTGAGCGAGCTTGCCGATACGGGGCACGGGTTGGTCATGTTTCCGCGCGGCCTGAACACGGCGGTTCAACTGGCGGGGCGGTCGGGCGTGACGGCGGGCCTGGTGTTTCGCGATATTGACGGAGAGGGTCAGGATCTGAAGGCGATCAAGCGGTTTCTGGATCAGGCGGCGTTTCGGGCGCGCCAGGAGGATTCCGTGATCCTGATTGCGCGCGATGCGCCCGAGACGATTGCGGCGCTGGCGGAATGGGCGCTGGGCAATCGGGCGGCCAGCGTGGCGCTGGTGCCGGTGTCGGCGGCGCTGAAGGCGGCGGGGGGCTGAGGGGGCGGGGCGCTCAGGCGCCCGCCGCGCATTCCACCCCTTCGGCATAGATCACATGGGGTGCGGCGAAGATCAGGGTGAACAGGCGCAGACGGCGCTGTTCCGGCCCGAGGCGGATGAAGGTTCCGTCGATCAGGCGGTGCGCCGGAACCATCGCCGAGGCCTGCCCGTAAAGCGCAGGCGCACGCCAGTCGCGCAGCAAAAGCGGCTGGCCCGCGCCCAGGGTCATGTCAACCTCGGGGCGGGACTGGCCAACCGCGCCGGCCGACAGGATCACCGGGCGGATGCTGGAATTCACGTTGGAAACGATTGCGACCAGGCGCACCATGCCGCAATCGCGCGTGACGATACGGTCGCCGGGCGCAAGACAGTCGACGGGGATCATCCCGTCGAGGGTAAGGATCCGCGTCGTACCGGCAAAGCCGATGGCAAGGCGTGTCGTGGCCTGGGTACGGTCGGGTCGGGCGGTCGCAGGTGCGCCGACGCCGTGGGGAGCGTACTGCATGGGATACTCGCTTTTCTGCCTCGGTCTTTTTTGCAGAGATTAGGCTAACAATTTGTTACCGGCGACAAGAATCTGCACCCGGCCCCCTCGCGCCGCTGCCATTGCTTTGCTATGGCGAAGCTGTGCGGGTGTGGCGGAACTGGTAGACGCACCAGATTTAGGTTCTGGCGCCTTTGGCGTGGGGGTTCGAGTCCCTTCACCCGCACCACTTTGATTTCGTTCATATATTCCTGCATGTTTCGCCCCTTGCAGCAGTTGACGTTTCTAAGTTTCGCAGTCGGTTTCGCACATTCACGTTCTGTTTCCGTTCTGTGCTACCGATTCCTTTTTTCCTGCGCCCGTTTTGACGCTGCCTTTTGGTCGCGCTGCGCCCGATACTTGCGCACCATTTCCATTGTCTTGTGTCCCGTCACGGCCTGCACCTCGTCATCGCTGCAACCAGCGTCGGACAACTGCACAGCGGCGGTGTAGCGCCAGCCGTGGGGCACAAGGCGGTTCTCGCCATCCCATGATGCCCAGAGCTTTGCGCACCTCTTCCACGGCCTTCTGTGCCGCGCGCTTGCCGATATGCTGGGTCAGGTTCTTGGCAAGGATATGGCGCCCGGCGCGGGGCAGGGTGGCCAGATAGCTGCGCAGTCGGGCGGGGCAGTAGACGGTTAGCGGGGTCTTTGTCTTTTCCTGCACAACGCTCATATATTCGCCGTCGAAGTCATCCCAAGACATACCCATGCAATCGCCAATGCGCTGCCCGGTGCCAACGCACAACTCATAGATCGTGCGCGCCGTCGCCATGTCGTGGCGGTCGCAATACCGTTCGTATGCGGACAGCTTGTCATCTGGCCACGGCTCATATTCGCCCCCGGTCAGCTTGGCGATGTCGACAACTGGGTTGTGAGTGATCCATTCCAGATCGACGGCCAGCTTGCAGAGGATCGACAGAACCGCGATCCGCTCGTTCGCCTTTGACCAGGTGTCTTGCAGGGCATCCCGCACGGCCAGGGCGTGTTTGCGCCGA
>Ga0209491_10006949_pt1 | contig 15276 bp, 17 predicted proteins | sample BON02_FD_187213 | JGI IMG/M metagenome (GOLD analysis project Ga0209491, IMG submission 187213) | Freshwater microbial communities from Lake Bonney liftoff mats and glacier meltwater in Antarctica - BON-02 (SPAdes) (version 2) | ecosystem: Environmental > Aquatic > Freshwater > Ice > Glacier...
ACAAAGCACACCTGGACAGGAAGCGAATAAGGAAGGGACAGCGCCAGGAGTGGCCCAGTGCGCTGGCACGGACTGCCGCTGCATGCGCGGAGCCATGTCGCCTTGCCACGTGGCACTGTCGAAGGACACCCGGCTGCTCATTCGTGTGCGGTCAAGTGGGCCATCCTCGACCACTTTGAACAGGCGTAGCAGGCCGAAGATGGCGCGAGCGCAGCAGACGCGACAAGGGCCTGCGACACGTCCAGTACCCTTGCCCGGGTACTTGCATCGCATCTCCCCCTTTGTGTGCGCGTGCTTTGCACCTGTATGCGCGTACACTGCACCTGTTTGCGCGTTTCAAAGCCGGTTGGTCTTGGCCGAGGCCCCGTGCCTGCAAGTGTGTGTGTTGTGCTTGCGCGGGCCCTTTGTGTGTGCGTGCCTTGCACCTGCTTGTGCGTGCTTTCACCATGCCACTGCAAATGTCCTGTGCGCGTGCGCTTCATCTTGCACAATGTCGACATGCGGAATTGCGGTGAGTTTGTCAACCCCATAAATAGTCCTGTTCATACGGGTAGTCAGTGTACACGTAATTGATACAGCGATAAGGGTAGGAAACACATGAGCCCGAGTCGTGTTTCAACCTAGGTCTGCAGTCCTCTTTGGCTAAGTGTCGGTCAGGGTGAGCAAGCACCACTGCACCCAGACATTTAGGGGTGTGAGGCGCCCGCAACTTTTTTCGGGGGTGATTTAATGATTGTTTTACACATTTTTTTGGGTGATTTAATGATTTTTTACACTTTTTTTAATAACAAAAAAACCAAAGTACACAAATACACATTCACTCACATCGTGACCTAAACTCAGTGTCATCGTCCACTGATCATATAAAACGTTGGGGACCCACACCCTCAAGTTAGCGTATCCCTACGCCGCGCGTAGACCTACGGCGCGCCGCGGCCTCAAGTTCCGGGGGAAATACTTTCCGGAGCGTGCAACCAGCGGCTCTCAATTCGCTTGAGTTGATAATCATCGTCACCGGCATCTACAAGGAGTCTACATTCTCTGTTGGGTCCCACTCCTCAAATATGAGACCCGACGCATCCTCATCCACACGGTTCAACCACCGCTTGATCACGAGAGCACGCTCGCCATTGTAGGAGCGCGTACCCTTGTAATCTTCTCGCTTGCGCTACAACTTGAACTCATTCTCGCAACTTTTTCAATAACACGCATCTCCAAACTGACAGAACCAGTGATGACCGGGACGCAAGTATTTCTCCTCGTTGGTCGACCTATATATGGAACATATTTATGTATATATGTATATATGTACACATATATATGTGAACATGATGTATTTGAATTATGAATTCATATGTATATACACACACACGTATACCCAGATATACATACATACACACAGATATATATATACATGTACACATATAATTTATATTATACTCAAATATGTATATATGTATACTCTCGCTCTCTTTCTCTCGTCTCTCTTTCTCTCTCACCTTTTTCTCTCTCTCTCTCGCTCGCTCTCTCTCTCTCGTTCTGTCTCTCTATTTCTCTCTTCTCGTTGTCTCTCGCTGTGTCTCTGCAAGTCTTTGTCACTTGGTATCTCTATGTATCACGCAGGCGCGCGCGCGCGTTCTCTTCCTCTCAGACCTTTTCTGTCTTTCTTTCTCTCTCGTTTTTCCTCTCTTGCTCTCTCGCTCTCTCTTTCTCTTTTTGCTGTATACACATATTTATATACCAAAGTTGGGAAACTTGCACGCAACCCCACTTGTCTGGTTTCACCTTAGGCAACTCTTTGGCAAGCATCTCAGCCACCCTCTCTTTGCGCTGCTTGATACCTGCTGTTGACACGACAGTGAACTTACCCCCTTCCAGAGAGTCTGTGTTGAGCGAGTACAGCCCTGCACCACTAGGGACCCCCACCCAGAAGCGACTGTCCCATGCCCCCGCCCGCGCACGCGCGAACACGCGTTACACCAGCAGCTGTATAGTTGCACAGCAAAGTGGGTGGGCGTGCCAAGAAAAAGGAAGGAGTAGGAGGACTGGATGCCCTTGCACGGCGAGACATCTGGTGGTGAAGCAGGGCGCAAGATCTGATTGACGTCGAGGTACATGACCACCTCCTGCCAGTGGTTTATTTTCATGTTGAGATGCTGGGACTGCCACTCTGGCGTGCAAAGCGCAGCACGCAAATGTTGCCACCCACTGGTGTTGACCCAGGTCCCACATATCTTCATCCACTTTCATGCCCTCAGCGTTTTTGGTGGAGGAAGCCTCAGTCTGTGGTCTTTTCATCGCTCGCTCCAAAGCCTGAACGTCTCTCTCCAGGGCGTCCTTTGCCTGCTCGGCCTCGAGTGCGACCTTGTTGGCGGTCACAGCGCTAGCCTTGACATTCCTGAGCCGCATCATCAAATCCATTACGTTGGAAGCAGCGCCTGCCAACGTTGACACACCACCCTCCGCAGCGTTTGATGAGACAGCATCTGCAGCTTGGGCGGCAACAACGCACTTCTCGCCGTGATGATCCATGATCTGTTGGTGAAGCTGCTGCAAGCCGCAAACAGCGCAGTGTGGGTCTTCGAGATGCACACGGGCCCACACCTTTTATCTCCACAGCTCTCATAGCACCTAAGGGTAACGCGAAACCCAGACTTCTTTGTGAGCAGTGACAATAAAGACACTACTGTTACCGCCTCAATACAACACATCCAAGTGACCGTGTCCTCGTCCATCCCTTTCACGTCCATCATGCTCAGCGCAACAACTTGGTCTAGATCTTGCTCTGAGCAGTTCTTACCTTGAGCCCTGTTTTTACGGACACTTGGCGAGGTTATATATCGATTTGGAGAATTCAAGTTCGCTCTCCGTGACCAAAGTGACCAGGAGAGTGAGGGTGCGGTCCCTGTCTCATTGAGAGATAAAGATTTATGTGTAGAAGTATATACGGACCATCCTCATGGGGCTGGGGCAATTTGGAAGGAAAAGCCTGATCACCCTGACCGTGCACTTAGCCCCGGCTTTTGGTCTGCGATCTCAGGGTTTGAATCACGTAACCTTGGTCTTGCGGTGAATACTTGAGCGCTCATGAATGTGTGTTGTATATTGGGACCTCGTGAGTCCCCAGAGGCCGCCCCAGAGGCCGCCGTCAGACGTTCGCAGGTATGCCTACCAGAGTAGCTGTTGTTAGTGTAAATAATGTCGAAAGTTTGATGACACTCTCAAGTCTTCGGCCACGCGCTACGACCTGAAACCCCAATGTGCGTCACCCCTACCCCCTTGGCTGCGATTTTGTTAGGCCGAGTACATGACACCGTGTGATTGACGTCTCCTGTGCATAAATACGTATAATACCAAGTCACGGCCGACGACCTCAGGTGTGTCCCCCTTTGGACCTGCCAATATGTTAGGTTTGTCTTTCAAACAAGATATTTGCATTGTTAGTCCACCGTCGCTCCTACGTGAAGTCAAGTGACTCACGCAGTAGTTTTGACTTGCTCCTACGTGAAATAGTCACACAGTAGCCCTTTTGTGACATGTCACGAAAGATCTTAAAAATAACATTTTAAAACCGTGTGTACAAAATCTTGGTCTCCCCCACGCACACTCCTTATCTGTTTGCCTGTTTACATGAGTTGGTGTCGTGTGTGTACGTTTTCTTCTCTGTCTGTCAAATAAATTCACATTGAAATGTACAAATTAAACACAAAATATAAACATCAATATAAATATAAATAATTAATATCACAACAAAAATAATAATTCAACCACATAGAATAACATAACAATGTATCATTACAATTCAAAATAATCTGTTTTGAAAAGTGTGGTCTGTGCTATTTATTGTTTGTTTGTATATCTGTGTATGCGAATGTCTACTTCAAAACAACATCCATATGTCCTTGGTCCATTGCAGGAGTGCCGTTCGATTCGGTCCGACTGAGGCGATTCCGGGCTTCCTTATTACTACACACCACTTCTATGCATCTCTGCTGTAATTGGGTTGCTAGCTGTGTGGCGGCATAACAAACCAAAAACCAAAAACCAAAACATAAATACTTCACAGAGTGTGGTCTTTCTGGCGACCTTGTTCGGTGGAGGATGGCCGGCGGAGAGGTCGAAATGGCCAGACCGTCCGCCATGCGTGTGTGTACGCATGGGCAAGTTCTCTACACGGCGGACGAGTGCATTTGCCGGCTCCCAGTGAGATGTCATCCATCTGCGGGCTGGTGCGCAGTGCTCGGACCTCGACATGAAGAGAGCGCTCGACGACAAGCTTGGTGCATACCATCGGCACGACGACAAGCTTTGCCTGCCTGTGGCGGCGGAACCTGAGGGCCGTGCAGCAGCAGATGCCTTCCCCACCGTGGCGTGAGATTTGCTCACCACAATACCCACCCCACCCGTGCATGACTGTTCCTCCTCCGTGCATTGCTGATCCCATTTGACCACAAAATGCTCTAGGTCGCAGCCAAATTGTGCACCGCATCGTGTCACAACACATCACAACACATCCCACCCTATCCACACAGCCAGGAGTTATTTCACTGTCTCTTTCCTTGTTTGCCCTCATCACACTCAGCGTGTGACACGCGCATCTTGAATTTTGCTTTGGGTTTTTTTTCTGGATTTGCTTTTGCTTGCGCGGTTTTGTTCTCGTTTTTTGTTTTTCTGACTTTCTTTTCTTTTGGAGGGATCTTTGGGTAATTCTGTTTTGTGCATTTTTGTTTGTTGTTCCTTATTTTGCGAATTTCTGGATTCTCTGCATTTTCGAGAATTTCTCGTTATGTTTAGTTTTCTGGATTTTCACCATTTTCGAGAATTCTCGTTCTGGTTGGTTTTTGTTCTGTCTTGTCAGCAGATTAACCCAAGAAAGAAAGAAAGAAAGAAAGGTTTGGCAGGAACTAAATTTGCAGCCAAACTCGCTGGCCAAGACTCCTCTCTTCGCCCACACACAAACCAGCGACCACCGACAGTTCACCCCACAACCCTACTCTCCCCATTCCCACCAAACCACACCCTACCAACTCCGCCCCGCACCCACCTCTCGCACCTTCCACCCCACCCACACACCCTCAATGAAATTTTTCTTCATGTCTGTTCCCCAAATATTCCTTTCAGAGTTTGTGCAGATACCCGTGAGGGAGTCTGCCTTACGTGAGTGTGAATTCCCAACCTTGGCGCTTTACCAATAATAGCCTACACCCATTCCTTGTCTATTTGCCTGTTTCCATGAGTCTATGTCGTGTGTGTATGTTTTGTTCTCTACCTGTCTTGATACCTTTGTTGCGAGCGCTGCATGGTTTGTGTTCAGTTTTGTATTCATAACCACCTTTGTGTTCTCTTTCTTCTTTTCTGCGAATTGAGTAGATACCTTTGTCACGGTGCTCTTGATGTATGCATAACCCTGCTCCTATATCTGTCCTCCTTTTCTGTCTGCATGTTGATTATTCTAATTCCTGCGTATGTGTATCTAAACATACATACGCATTCCCCTCCTCTTCCATATTCGTACACATTTCTCGCCATATTCATATTTATGCTTTGTATTATGTTCTATATTCATACCCATCACTTTTTCTTCTTTTTCCGAAACTTAATAGACACCTGTGTTACAGTGCCTATTGATATAATCATACTCTTGCTCATATCCTAATCCTCCGATTCCTTCTGTATTTCCACTTTGTAATCTGTAGTACTTCCATCATTGTCCGGTCCTTATGCCTACCTTAGTCCTGCCAACAAGTAAACTTAACAATGACATATATGTATGACTACATTGAAACAAATTCGAGACATGACTGTACTCAAATAACTTATAATAATAATCCACATGCTTAACTTCAACAATGAAATGTCGAAATCAAACATTAAATCTATTACAATCCAAAATAAATCTGTTATTGTGTATGTGTGTTTTGTTCTATTCATCGTTTGTTCGCATATCTGCGTATGCGAATGTCTACTTCAAAACAACAATGGTAAAACAAAAAATAAAATAATACTAATTGCGGGAGTGCTTTCGAGCCAGGCGCTTCCAGGCTTCCTTATTAGTGCACCTCCATCTGTGTGCGTCCCTGCTGTACTTGGCGCGCTAGCTGTGTGGATCCGGAAAAAAATAATAATAATAATAATCATAATAATAATAATAATCATCATCATCATCGAGTCACTCTCTCAATTTGTAATTCCTGAATCCACTACCAACATACATATACACCACTTCAAGATAACATTCATGTGTCCACAGTCCATTGCGGGAGTGCCCTCGGGCCGGGCGCTTCCGGGCTACCCTATTACTTGGCGCCACTGTTTCGTATGCGTTCTCAACGGCTTGGGGGGGTTAGCGATGTGGCGGCTCAAACACAAACAAATAAACAAACAAACTACTGGGCGCTGCGCGCCCAAGAAAGAAAGAAAACAAACGTTCCTGGGTAGTTAGTGGTCGGCCATAAACTATAAGGTGTAATAATGGAGGCGGAGGGAGAGGATGGTAGCTGAAAGGCCAAGAAAAAAAGGAAAAAGGTATGTGAACTGCACGACAAGTAAATCACGACTCCATGGGCCAATTTTGCTATTATCGGTGTTCAACTAGGTTCAACTATAGCAGCTATTCTTGTACAGGGCCCGTGTCACAGACATTTCTTGATTAAATTGAATGGCTCAAGGTTTTTTTCTTAGATTTGTATTTATATGTAATTTTTTGAAAGTTTCTGGATATGTTGGGGTTGGTAATTCATCATTTTTGATGAAAGAAGTATTTTACTTTCTCACAGGTACAATTTTGGTACCTGTGGAAATAGAATTAGTACCACGTTTTGATTTGCTACCATCCTCTCGGCGGAGGTGGGAATTTTTAAAATTAAAACATTTAGTTCGAAAGTGCGTAGGAACACAAATGAAAATATTCTCTGGGTTTTTGAGTTACCACCTTCTTTATTATACCTAAAAATTGTTTTTTTTTGAAGTGTCCCATGGGACAAGGCGAGGTCTCTTTTGACCTTTCCTAGTCCCAATGGAACAGGTTTGGTACAGGCAGCCTGCCTGTCCCACTTGGACAAGCACAACCTGTCCCAATCTGCTTGTCCCACTGGGACAGGTTGTGCTTGTCCCAGTTGCTTGATGTGTGTCGCAACTTTAGTTGCATAACAATTTAAGTTGACTGAAAGAGGGAGGGCCGATCGGAGGAGACGGTGCATGAGTCCAAAATACCTCCTCTTGTCTCCCCGAGATGAGTGTGTGTTGCTTTGTTTTATTAAATTGATATTGGGGAATCGTTATGTAGGGTCCCGGGGCTTCATCGTGAGCGAGCCAAGGGAGACCACCCACGATCCAAGATCGCAGACGTCCCAACCTCACCCTGTCCCCTCTTAGATAACCTGGGGTGTCGGGATCCTCACCCAGCACCTTGACTACGTCGCTGGCTATACCGGTCCCCTCCTCTTCCTCTTCGAACAGACCCACAACTACTACGTTGACAACCAGGGGCTTGTGCACTGGCGGCTCCTTCGTCTGGGCAGGTCCAAAGTTCGTTCGTTCTCATTGGTGAATGTCCTGAGTGATGGTAAGATTTCTTGAGATCCAAGGTCCCAATTGTTGTGAAACCCTTTAACGCCCACTACCCAGAGCAGAACTTGTTTGTAAAAATTAAAAAAAAAAATCCGAAGGAAAAGGCGCACCTGCACCAGAGAAGACAAGTCTTTCCTATTTCCATAATGGAAACACTACTGAACTGGGTGCTGCTGGCTAGTTTGTGACGAATTTAGACTCGTCTGGGAGTGTGAGGCTTCGGAGAGGGATACTACGAGTTTAGACTCCTCTGGGAGTGTTGCACCTGATTAGGTGCGGCATTCGGGGGCAGGTCACGGACCAGTGTCTGAAGCCACACAGTGTTGAGTGGGATCCATGGTTGTCCAGGCCGGGAGCCAGACTGTGGGAACATGGGTGGGAGTTAGCACTCGCATGTATAATGATTTGAATTCACTTGGAGACAGGGCTAAGGAGGGTCGCGGAAGCGAACACAGGCACGCAGGAACAGGGGACGGAATTAGCGCTCGCATACATGTGGCAAATTCGCATGGAGACAGGGCCGAGGAGGGTCACAGAAGTGATCGCAGGCACAGCGCAAATCTATTGTGGGAGAGGGTTGACTCCTGCATGTCGGTGGGGGCCAGCATCGTCTTTGCATACGTCGGAGTAGGTGGAGTAAGGAGTTCATCCGAGGTTGGGAGTCGATAAGAATCAAGAAACGAAGGGCAAGAGCGTAAAGCAAGCGTGGGCGTCACCTCACTCATCACACCCATTGGTCGCTACACCAATTGGGATTTTTGCCACGTGTGAAACGAGGCGGTTTCGTGCTCCAGAGCGCGACCAAACCGGCCAAGGACTGATTGCTCAGAACCCTCCCCAGGATGGCCTCCAAACCCGAGCGACCTCGGGCCTGGGTTTCGCAAAGCAAGCGGCAGCAGCAGATGTAGCAGGCGGCGGCAGCAGGTGGCAGCAAGCAGGCAGCGGTAGCAAGCAGGCAGGGCTCGCGTTACGGACGGTCTTGCGTGCCGCAAATAGATCGCACCCAATAATGGCAGGCAGCAGAGCGCGAGAGCGGTGCAGAGTCGTAGTTTGGCTTACCAGCTCAGCTGTGTCGATCTGTATCGCTACCGATCGGCTGCACTCGTCTCCGCTGGTGCAGTCACTTCCTATGCGTCGCACTCTGTAGACCTTTCACCATTTTCGTCGGTCACTGGTTTAGTCTCTGGATAATAATCCACATAGACACAAAAATGGTAACAACTCAATGCGAGCAGACAATTTTCCTCTCACTCTTTCGAGCCAATGTTCCAAGTGTAAGCACGCGAAAGATGATATCAACTTCGTGCACACAAAACATCAATTACATGATAACACGATAGAGAGTAACTATGTTAGTAGAAGCACCCCCCCTCACATGTGGCCTCTTGATACTAGCAGAGAAATCACAAAGTTTAATCAGTCAAATGTATGATTCTCCCCCTTCCTAGCATTAAGCATTTAGAGAGTACTACACAACATGAAACATGCTCTAGGACGCGTGCATAAAATGTGCAAAAACAATTATAGCAAGCAGAGTATTAATCAAACTTGTATGATATTATTTCGACGTGTAAACAAACACACACACCCTCATGTGCAGAGAGGAGAAAGAAAACAATGCGAACTGCATGCAAGAGTGCATACAATAAAAGTGCCATTTCACTTCAATGTACTCATGCACAAAGAAGCAAGAGGAAAATCCATTCGAACCGGAGCAAGGAGACCATAACCATTTGGAGCATAAGAAAAAGAAGTGTCAGTCGACCGAGCGACGTCCAATGGGTAGAAGTTGTGCAGTGCACAGAGCCGAGAGAAGCAGTTTTGAACGGAAAGCTCCAAAGCAGCCTTCAGTGTATCATCATAAGAGTTCCAATGATTTGACCAATCATTGACAGCCACAGGTTTCCTGTCATCAAATTTCTTGACAGAAATTGACAAACTCTTGCCGGCATTGCTTGCCATTATGCCCCAAAAATCACCAGCGAAATGGCACTATTATTGCCTCCAGAACTAGTCCGCACGAACACGTTGTTGCTTGAATTCAGTAAGGTAAACAAACTATTTATCTTTCTGCAGCACAGTGCCCAGAAAACGAACAAAATAAAATAACCTTCAGTTACACGCACAGTACAAAGAACAGCACCAGCGAATAAATTACACGATTGAGGTGCATTATTTTGATTACATCATTTCTTCACTCCTGCGTGCAATGATGCATGAAGCCACTTCGTTGCGGTTCAGAATGTGCACAGTCCTTCAGTGTATCGCTGACCCACTGACTCACAGAGCAGTAGCTGTCTACAACGCATGCCAAACATTGCGGTAATAGATCATTTGCAAAGGAATGACATGCAATATAATCGAATTTGTTTCCCAAGTGTTTGCTTAATGGCATTGCCCCCTGGGCTGCTAGAAAGCACGCACGTACAAATGAAGAGATGCAAGAAACGTGACGTGCCTGAGAGCGCTGAACGTAGAGAGGTGAGGGTAGGGCAGCTCACCAGCTTTCTCCTACAGATGAACTTGGGGGGGGTGGCCTTGGAAACCTTGAGCGTGGCTTGTCACTGACGTGATGATGCAACGGAGTCGATGCCCACAGTTTAATCAACGTCCTCGACGCAGGGCTCATAACCAAATAGAGTATACAGGTTCTATAGCGAAGCCACGCTTAGGAGAAAAAGCGTTGCTGGAGTGTAGATGGAACACACTGACACGCGATAGGCCCAAGTTTACTAACCTTCGGGCTGGTACGACCTTTAATACAGAATCAATGAAAGGTCTAGGCAGCTGCACCAAGCAGCTCCCTCTCATGGCACAGATGCGCCATGGTCCCGTAGTCCTTCACTCCTTGTCTTGCTCCTTTCATGTCGCTTCGCTGATCTTCAGTCACGAACTTAAAACTTGATTCTTCAACCTTAACGTCACGGTCAAGGTATGGGCGAGGGGGGCGAGGGGGAAGTGTACTTGTCAAAGCACTTCCAGTTTCGCATACAATTCTGTACCTGAAACCCCAATATACCTCTCAAGGTATAGATCACACACAGAGGACACTAGATAGAATCTGTCGTCTGCATAATACTCTCTTAGGCTCGAGTATCACACATGCCAGTGTCACAGTATGACTCTGACACAGTGATTAAGATGGGCGTTTGCCACCCCAGACAGAAAGAAAGAAAGTGCTATGATTATTACTCACCGGTGCTGTACACTGCTGGTATGCGTTCCTAAAATCCAGGGAGGGTTAGCGGTGTGGCGGCTTATCTTGTGACCAACCAAACCCAAAACCAATTATCAATTCATTTCGGGAGAGCCGTTCGAATCGGACGAGAACTTGAGAGCCATCTTAGCACGACTGCGGACCATCCGTTTTCAACATCTTGAGAGTGTCACGCTGGTTGCAGGACTGTTTTTATGGGGCCCAGGTTTTAAAAAGATTTTCAAAACGAAAGGAATTTTCGAAATTCGCCAGTCAGTTTTACTTGCAATTACTTGTTCAAAATTTTGGGCTGTTCGAAACAATTTTAAATTGACATGTCAACTTATTGAAAATTATTCGAAACCCCCTCGGTTCGATATTGGTTGGCTAAATCTTCTTTTCGAAACAGAACCATGACAAGTAAAGCCCCTACTTAAAGCCCCCAAGAAATCTCGGGATTTTTGAAGTTTCCTTCATTTCTTCGAGCCCAAATGAGTTCCCCTAATATGGCGCGAATACTTGAATCACTCCAACATTACTTGAAAACGTTCGTTAATTTTGAAAATTCCTTGCGTTTTGAAAATCTTTTCATAACCAAGGCCCCATAAAAATAGTCCTGCGACCGGCATCGGCGGTGTGATACTTATAATAAACCAAACGAAACACAATTAAAACTCCAGGACCTTCGCAGATCCGCCTTCTACGCCATTCATTGGGACTATCAACATTCCGGGAGTGTGTTGCGTAGTGGTGGTGTGAATCAACAAACAAACAAAAACACAGTGGCACTGTGACCCACCTCGCTATATGAGCTTGAAAGTGTTTATACAGCGAAAAGGACATCGTAGCTACATGTCAGAGTCATGCGCACATAGCTGCCACGCTCGGAAGGCAACTAATCCGCGAGGTAAAGTATACATGTCCGACTTGTAGTTCCTGCTTCAGCGAGTGGCTGTGCTTGGCTGGTACTCCAGATGCCGTGCTACGGTACTTTCTAGTCACTGCGTCTTGAATCATCTAATGCAGATAGGTGATATATATGCGTGTTATATATTGTGACATAGTGAGTCCCCAGAAGCCGCCGCCAGACGTTCGCAGGTTCTATGTCGCTCTTGTTTTCTGTTCTTGCCTAGTCTTGATAGTGTACATCCCTATGACCCTATGAAGTCGGTGGCCAGTCGTAGAGGCCTACCGCCCACAGTTGCGTCACCCTGTACCCACCCCGAGCCCTCTTGCTGTGATTATGTCCACTGGATTACACGACAGCGTGTACTTGCCGTTTGTGTTTCCTAATACAAAGCTCGAGGACAGAATGGTGAAAATAGAATTTTGTAATGAGTGAGATCCACGGTCAGCTGTGGGTGCGAGCCACAGGCCAACTGGATGGGCCCCACACCATTGTGACCAACGTGGATGATTGGATGATGATGATGATTGCTATTATTACTTTCAACAGTAATTCAGTACCCTTGATCGAGGGTCTATGTAGATCCAGTCCATGTGAATTCGAGTTCTTGGGTTTAGACGGTTCGAACCGACGACCTAGGGATTAACAGTCCCTTGCTCTGACCAACTGAGCCACGCTTGCACGTGAGGTCATTGATACTTGTGCAACAATGCAGCCGCGACCGCGTCATGAGCTATCGTAGATTTAGGTTGTTCTCTTGAGCGGAGATTGTTCTCTTGAGCGGGCAGTCGTCGGGCGACCGAGCGTCGGGACAGCAGGTAGGCGTGCAGCAAACAACAGCCTGCACGATGCTTGCATAAGTCTCAAGATAATTCGCAGTAGTTTGCATGGTAACGAAGTTGCTGCACAGTTGCATAGGTGCGCTTGCGCGGGCGTATTTGCATTGGTTTGGTGGGTGTGGCACTGAACAGGTGTCCTGAGGATTAGTGCATATGTATCATAGGCGTTTTTGACATCAGCGTAAACATTTGCGAAAACACTCGTTACATGGTGTGCACATGCGCTCGTGTATGCGCACTTTGTTCATTAGCCTTGGGGGACGACGGTGGAAGGGTTTAACTAATCTATGCAGGGCACTTGTTGCTTTGCGTGGGGGGTTATTTTGACAGATGGAGAGATAGGGGTGTTGTCTGTGTCTTCTCTATTTTTAAACGGTGCTCAACTCACGGCGGGTGCTCTGTTGTGGCCCCGGCCCGGACGCCGGGAGTGTCACCCAGTCCGCCGGCTCTGGGCGCGCGGTGACGCTCGACCTGCTGCACCAGCACGTGCGCGGCTTCGAGTTGTGCATGCGCGCACACAATGACGCGCGCTGCGACCTCGCGCGGCACGGCCCCGGGCAGGTGTGAGAAGGTGACAGCAGGAGTGTGGCGCAATGCGGGATGCTCGGGCTGTTTGTGGGAGGCGTGCTTGGGAAGATTGGAGATTTAATAAATCATACTTATTCAATCGCACTGTGATATTCTAATAATTTCACGACTCTTGCCATATACTGTGACATTGTGCGGCTGTGTCATGAGGTTGTGTCAGTGTTGTGCACGTGTAAGGGGGCATGTGTGTGTGTATGTGTGTGTGTGTGTGTGTGTGTGTGTGTGTGTGTTTAGTGCCGACCAAGAACCAGTGAAAATACGTATTGATGGGTGCGCATACATATATATACACCAGACATGCCCGTCCTCTATGACATTGGTAGTATCTAGGGTCTGTCGCAAGGGTCTGTCGCAATGCAGCGCAAGACGATCCTGTGGATAAGTGTATGGGTTGTGTGTGGTTTCCAATGCTGCAGAGGAGCTTGCACTGCGGGAAACTACGTCGTGGGACTGGCCCGAACAGCAGTGGAGCGCGCTGTGGCCTTGATCCCGGGCAGCAGCATCATCCCACATGTGACACTACTGCCAGTAACTGGGGTCGCGGGCGCAAGCGTCCCCGCGAACAGCTGGGAAAAGCACACTGCCTACCTATGCAAGCTCGGGCGGTGTGAGTGGCAACGACTATCTTGACTTCAGCCGCACCAGCTCGCGGTACATTGATGGTGGGGAGCGGACGTTTAATATAGGCACCACTGGGTTTACTATGGTGGCTGTTGTCATGTTTTCGGGGACGGCAGCAGCTGGTTCCTATGAGACATTTTTCGATCTCGGGAGTGGTGATATTGATAACAATATTAACATTTTATGGGATTCAGCATCAACTGGTGCATTCGCTGGCATTTTGAACAGCAATGTCGGGGCGTGTAATGCTGTTTTAGGTTCTTCGATCACTGGCACTTGGCAGACATTCACGATGCAATACATGCCCAACACGAAGACAACTACAATGAATATTGATAGCAGCACTAATTCCGCGGTTTGTGCTGTTGCACAAACAGACAGGACTACATTAGTAACGTACGTGGGCATAAAATCTTTCACTGGAGTTCAATATTTCCAAAGCAGAATAGCGGGATTTTACGCGGTCGACGCAGTGCTGAGCGCAGGGGAAATCGTTGCATTGGATGCTGGCATGCGCTCGGGGGCTGACTTGCAGGGCAAATGCGCTGCATGCCCCTTGGGCTTAGACTCGCAAGGAGTTGCAGTTGGGGAGGAGGCGTGTTACTGCACCCCTGGGACGTTCAGAAGTGGACCCTCGTCGCGGGCGGCAGATTGTCGCAGGAATTCGCGTCGCTGGGGACGCGCTGGGCTACGTCAGCGCAGGCGGTGGCCACCCAGCTGACATACGTGCCCATAGGCGGGGCCATGCCGTATGTTTCGGCCGTGTTTGCCCGCTTGTCGTCGAAGTTCCTCGACGCAGGCACGCGCATTCTCTACATCAGGAGTAACGGGGACTTCACCGCCGTGGCCGTGGTCATGTTCACGGGCAGCGCGGGCAGCTGGGAAAGGATATTTGACGCGGGGAATGCAGTGGGAAATAAGATCATTTCTCTCGAAGCACTACTTTGACCTCGACGAACTTTGAAATTCAAAACATTGCACAGCTCTGTTCGGTGACGTCGGCGGTCAATACAGTCGCGCAGAAAACGTGGATTACAGTCGTGGCCACGTATCACGTCACCACTCTCGGGACCATACGGTTGCAAGTCGACAACAGCCAGAGCCAAACTGTATGCACAGCATTGCGATCCAACCGCACTGCCACCTACTCCTACATTGGCAGAAGTGCAGCGGCAGCTGACACTTATTTCGAGGGGCTGATCGCAAGTGTGCACGTGGTTGACGCGCTGCTGAGCAGCGTCGAGATCACAGTGCTGGCCGCGCGCATGCGCGCAGGCACGGACCCGCTGGCCGGGTGCACCGCTTGCCCTGCGGGCATGATCGGGCCGTGCGCCGCCAAGTGCCCTGCCGACAAGTATGCCAACACCCCAAATCTGATTGCCTTCAATGTGCCTTCAATCTCGACGATCTCACTGTGTGGTACGAGTTTGAGAGCGACGCGCACGACACGGTCTCCAGCGAGTTGATCATGGCGCAGGTGCCCATGGTGGGCCTTGTGGGGGTCGTTGTGTACACCCCCCCCGCCGCTAGGCAGCTGGAGGAGGCGCATGCCCGCC
>Ga0209491_10006954_pt1 | contig 15272 bp, 7 predicted proteins | sample BON02_FD_187213 | JGI IMG/M metagenome (GOLD analysis project Ga0209491, IMG submission 187213) | Freshwater microbial communities from Lake Bonney liftoff mats and glacier meltwater in Antarctica - BON-02 (SPAdes) (version 2) | ecosystem: Environmental > Aquatic > Freshwater > Ice > Glacier...
GTATTGCGCGAGGGAAATTCCGATCGCCGAGTAGCAGCAGCGGTAAAAGAATACGCCCAAAAGAATCCTCATCGAGTAGGCGCGTGGGTGGCAGATTCTCAGACTCACGTTGCCCATATGGATAGTGGGGACTTTTATGGGAGCGAACAGTCAGTAGTCATAGCTGACGCGGGGGAAGTCAAAATTGAGCTAGTCGCAACAGATGGTGTGACTGTATTGACGAAGACAGCGGTAACGGCGGGAGAAGTCATCGATGCCGCAGTGATGAGCGTCAAGGCGTTACGAGCATTCTACGATCGAGAAATCCAAGCAGCAAAGTCTGAAAATATGCTGCTATCGCTCCACGTGAAGGCGACGATGATGAAAATATCCGATCCAATTTTATTCGGGCACGCTGTCACCGTTTATTATCAGGATGTGTTTACTAAATACGCCGCTACTTTCGATCGATTGGGCGTAAATCCGAATAACGGTATCGGCGATGTATATGCCAAGATTCAATTATTACTAGAGGGTGAAAGAGCCTCGATCGAATCTGACTTACAAGCAGTTTATACCAGTCGTCCCCAGCTAGCAATGGTCAATTCCGATCGGGGGATTACCAATCTTCACGTTCCTAGCGATGTGATTATTGATGCGTCGATGGCGGCAGCAATTCGGACCTCTGGCAAAATGTGGGGCGCGGATGGACAAGCGCACGATATGAAGGCGATGATACCCGATCGCTGTTATGCGACGATCTATCAGGAGTGTATCAATTTCTGCAAAGAACATGGAGCCTTCGATGTTACTACGATGGGAAATGTCGCCAACGTGGGTTTAATGGCGCAGAAAGCCGAAGAATATGGTTCCCATGACAAAACTTTTGAAATTCCTACTGATGGCGTGGTGCGCGTTGTCGATGCCACTGGAGCGACATTGATGGAACACTCGGTGGAGCAGGGCGATATCTGGCGGATGTGTCAGACAAAGGATTTACCGATTCGGGATTGGGTGAAACTGGCGGTAAATCGGGCAAGAGCGACGGGTTGTCCGACGATTTTTTGGTTGGATGAGCATCGCGCTCATGATGCTAATTTGATTGTGAAAGTGAGTGAATATTTAGGCAACCATGACACGACGGGATTAGATCTTAAAATTATGTCACCTGTAGCGGCGATGCGATTTACATGCGATCGGATTAAAGCAGGTACAAACGTGATTTCGGTAACGGGAAATGTATTGCGGGATTATTTGACGGATTTATTTCCGATTCTAGAACTGGGAACGAGTGCGAAGATGCTCTCGATCGTACCGCTCCTAGCTGGTGGTGGTTTATTTGAGACAGGCGCGGGCGGCTCGGCACCCAAACACGTCCAACAGTTCCTCACTGAGGGACATCTGCGCTGGGATTCCTTAGGTGAGTTTTTAGCTCTGGCAGTAGCTTTAGAGGATTTAGGACAGAAGACGAATAATCCCGCCGCGCTGACTTTGGCAGCAACACTCGATCGAGCAAGTGGTAAGTATTTAGATAACGCCAAATCTCCCTCAGCAAAAGTCCATGAATTAGACAATCGTGGTACTCATTTCTATCTAGCAATGTATTGGGCGCAAGCTCTAGCGGAGCAGGATAAAAACCCCGAACTCCAAGCCAAGTTTACGAAGTTGGCACAGCAATTAAGTGAGAATGAAGCGACGATTTTAGCTGAGTTGAATGGGGCGCAGGGGCAAGCGGTGGATATTGGGGGGTACTATCATCCCGATCGGGAGAAGGCAATTGAGGCAATGCGACCTAGTAAGATGTTTAATCATGCGATCGCATCTTTAGGTTAAAGTTTAAGTTTATAGATATGGGGATATATATTAATGAACGATAAATATCCAATCGTCGAAGCCAAAGCCGCTCGAATTGTTTGTCTCGATGCTTCATCGATCGAATACCGCACTTCAGCACACCAGAGGCTACAGCACGAGCGTTTGTACCTATTTGCTGAGGTAATAGATACGATTGAAATATCCTCTCGCTACTGGGTTAGACCGCTGGTACTTGCCAGATCCAACCCCGAAATTCAATTAGAATTCTTACACGACCTGCGCGATGCAGCTCAACTAATTTTACCGATCGATCTGTTTCGTGATGCCTTAGATACAGAAGTTTTACCACTGATTTCTGAATTATTTCATCCAACCAAAGACTCCACCCGATCGGCGAATGCTCAAAAAGTACTATATCAATTCATCGCAGATCTTTATTTAGTGTCACAAGCACAAATCAAATCCTAAAATTCAATTCCAGGTTGTGCTTTGACTCCTTGCTCTCGAAAGGGATGCTTAATCATCGTCATTTCGGTGACGAGATCGGCAACATCGATTAAACTTTGGGGTGCCCCTCTACCCGTCAGAATTACGTGAGATAATTCGGGTTTTTGAGCTAATCCAGCAATTACTGCTTCTGGACTAAGATAGCCTAATTTGAGAGCGATATTGATCTCATCCAATAATACTAACTGATAGTTGGGATCGATAATATAACTCAAGGCTTGCTCCCAAGCACGTTCGGCGGTGGCAATATCTCGGTCGCGATCCTGAGTATCCCACGTAAAACCTTCGCCCATCGCCTGGAATACTAATTGGTCGCCAAAGCGTTCTAGAACAGCTTTCTCGGCTGGTTCCCAGGCACCTTTGATGAATTGGACGATCGCGACTCGATAGCCATGTCCGAGCGACCGTAGCACCATCCCCAGCGCGGCGGTAGTTTTGCCTTTCCCCGTCCCTGTATTGATGATAATCAAGCCTTTTTTGTCGATCGAGCGATCGATCCGCTCGGCTTGCACTTGTTGCCGACGCTGCATTTTCTGCTTATATTGTTCGTCAGTAAGGTTTGATTCTGATTGTGTCATTTTGGGGTCACAGGATAGGGGATTGAAAGTGTATAATCGATCTAGTTTTGGCACTTATATTTATAACTGTCAACTGTCAACTGTCAACTGTCAACCATCAACTGAATTTTGCCATCTGGACGTACACACGATCGAGTGACTCTGTGGAGTTCACCTATAATTGCGGGAGGGACACTGTTTACGACTTCCCGTGCAGACTTAGCCTTTTGGGTGTCGAGTGGGTTTCTATTTAGTGGGTTGATTTTTGGCCCCGATTTAGATTTATACTCATTTCATTACAAACGCTGGGGTAAATTGCGGTGGTTGTGGCGACCGTATCAGCAGGCAATTAAACATCGATCGATCTGGTCGCACGGGCCAATAATTGGCACGGTCGGACGTATATTATATTTAAGTTTATGGTTGGGACTAGTAGGTTTATTTTATTTAGGTACAGCTCAATTATTTGGAGCCAAGACATATACCGGACAACAGTTGCTCGGGATCTTACACCACTCGATCGAGAGTAATTTTCCTATATATACAGCTCTCTTCTGCGGTTTAGAATTGGGTGCAATGAGTCACTATAGTAGTGATTGGTTGGTATCGACATATAAGCGATTCACCAAAGGCAACACTACGCCAATATCGGTGAAAAATCTCTGGCATCGTCATCCTAAATCGCAAGTACCATCTAAGCAAAAAAAATTACCCGTTGAACAGAGACGCAGAGGGCGCAGAGGGGGAAGAGAACACAGAGAGGGAAATAGGGGGGATCGATAAGCAGAAATCCTCACCAATCAACTCTCTGCGTTCTCCTCGATCTCTGTGCCCTCTGCGCTAAACGATCGCCAATACCTCCCCTTCGATCATCCGTTTTGCAGCATCGAGTAGAGCTTCTTCCAAGTATGGTTTGATAAAGTAGCCACTAGCACCGAGTTGGGAGGCGATCTGACGATGACGATCGCTACCGCGTGAAGTCAGCATCGCAATCGGTATTTTGATAAGGGCGGGATCTTTCTGGATGCGGGAGAGGAATTCTAGCCCATCCATCCGAGGCATCTCAATATCACAGAAGACGATATCGCAGGGTAGACCAGCTCTGAGCTTGTCCCATGCTTCCTGACCATCACGAGCCTGTTCGACACGGTAGCCAGCCCGTTTGAAGGTCAATGAGATCAATTCTCGGACGGTGATAGAATCATCTACGATCAGTACCGTTGATTCGCGGACTTCGACAGTGGGAATTGTCATCTGAGATGCCCATTCATTCGAAACCTGACGAGAGAGCGTACCTTGGGCGAGGGCGATCAATTCCATCACATCAACGATCGGAATGATTCTACCATCCCCCATTACTGTGGCTCCAGCAATCCCTAGTGGTTTGGAAGCTGGACCTTGCAAGGGTTTGATGACGATTTCTTGCTCGCCAGTAATTTTGTCTACTTGAACGGCGGTGAGATTGCCATCGCTGCGGAGGATCAGGATTGAAACCAGATCGCTATCATCTTCATTAGTGTTATCAAAGTTGTTGCGAGCTAGTGGACGATTGAATCCCAATAAATCGGATAGCGGCATGAAGGGCATCAGTTCATCGCGCCAGAAAATACACTGTTTACCCTCACTATTCAGCTGGATCTTTTCGGGGCTGACATCTTGAGTATCTTCGATCCCGTCCATTGGAAAGGCGATATTACGCTTGTTATTGACAGCGATCAAAGCTTTGGCGATACTGAGTGCTAGTGGTAGCCGGATTGTGAAAGTAGTACCCACTCCGAGTCGAGATTCGGTGGTAATAGTTCCCCGAATTTCGGTAATACTAGTCCGCACAACGTCCATCCCTACGCCCCGTCCTGATAATTCATCAGCCCGATCTTTAGTGGAGAAGCTAGGTAAGAAGAGGAGATCGTAAGCTTCTGTCTTAGACATTGTTGCCGCTTGTTGGGCGGTAATAATTCCCTTTTCGATCGCTTTGGCTTTAACTCGTTCGGTATCGATGCCCGCACCATCATCTGAAATTGAGATAATGGTTTGGTTCCCTTGATGGATGGCGCGAATCGTAATTTTACCTTCGCTAGATTTACCGACAGCTAGTCTAGTTTCTGTCGATTCAATCCCGTGAGCGATCGCGTTATTCACCATGTGAATTAACGGATCGGCGAGACTTTCGAGAATTACTTTATCGATGAGAGTATCGCGTCCTTCGACGCTGAGTTCGATTTGTTTGCCATATTTAAGACCATTATCTCGAACGCCACGCTGTAGCCTGTCGGCTGTCTGAGCAAAGGTCAACATTCGCGATTTGGTCAAATCTTCTTGTAGTTGTCCGGTGATCTGTCTGAGGGTACGGGTGACTTCGGTACTACCATCGACGACGAATTCAATATCCGCAGTGGACTCGCGCACCCGTACCGTCAACTCGATCATTTTTTGGGATAGCAAGTGAATGGGGGTAAATCGATCCATCTCTAGCGGATCGTATTCGATCGATGTACTAGTGGCGGCTACATCTTCACTGCCCAGTTGAGGATTTAGCGCGGGTTTGGATTGCTGGCGACTGGCGACAAGGGCATGTTCCATTAACGATCGTTCGTAGAGGTCCTGCATCCGCTTACCGACTTCATTGAGCTTTTGGACTTCGGAGAGCAGTTTTTCGACAAACTGGCGCATCCGATTTTGATCTTGCTCTAATGTATTCCGGCTGACTACTAGTTCCCCGACTAAGTTACTGAGGTTGTTTAGATGTCTGACTGACACCCGCATCGTTTGCTCGAATGTGCGGGATTGTTTCGCTCGTCGCTCTGGGGACTTCTGGGCGGTATTGGGTACGGGTGGATTGACGCTCGGTAGTGTCTCCACCGAGCGACTCGCTGTTTCTGTGAGGGAGGGTTCTCTTAGGATGTCCTCCAGATTGGCGGCTAGCTCGGTTGTTGGTACTGCTGTCATCAGCGCGTCGAGATCGTCAAATTCTAGCCCTGCGCCAGTTAGGGTGGCATCAGCACCGCTGGCAACACCTAGGAGTGCATCTAATTCGCTGATATCAAGCGGATTGAGTTCTAATTCTCCTAGTTCGCCATCGATTGCTAAATCGAACTCTAAGTCACCAATACCTGACGGATTAAGATCTAAACCTAACAAATCGCACTTGAATGAAAAGCTGACATCTAAATTACTGGTATTAAGAGGATTAGGGTTCAATTCTCCGTTGCGATCGAGTAAAGATTTTAGGTCTGAATTGCTAGGATTAAGATCTAATTCTTCTAGATTGCGATCGAGTGACGAATTGATTTCTCGGTCGCTAATACCCAGCAGATTGAGATCTAACTCTGCTAGATTGCCATAGATCGCACCGAGACCTAAATCATTAGTACCAAAAGAACTGAAATCTAAATCTATCAAATCACGATCGACAGTGGAGCCAAGATTTAAATCGTTACTGCTAAAACTAAACTCTAAGTCCGTCAAATCATTATCGAGTGCACCTATTTCTGAATCATTACTACCAGAACTAAACTCTAATTCTGTAAAGTCTTCGCCCACAGTAGGGTTTATCCTTGCGCTACTAATACCGAGAGGATTGATATCTAATCCTGCAAAATCATCGCCGCTCGATAAATCGCCAACTAGCTGACTATCGCTGAGAATATCTAACTGCAAATCGTCGAAATCATCAACTCGATCCTGTTCGACTGAGCTGTTGAGCCAGCTTATTGATGTAGGGGGAGTTGGAGCGTCAGAGATCGCCAATTCTGGTTTACTACTATTTAATTCTTCGATCGCATCCGGAACGAATTCTACATTTGGGATCGCAAACAAACCTGCTAAATTATCAGGGAGATCGAAGTTAATTGGTTCTAATCGATCGTTAATGGATAATAAATCGGGGAGTTTTTGGCTAGAAGCTTGAACGATATTGTTACCAGCAACCAGATCGCCACTGAAGATCCCATTTTGACAATCGATCGACGTTTCTAGCGCGGGTGCGATACCAATGTCTTGATGACGATGAGCCACGATCGGAATTTGCGCTTGTTTGACAGCGATACTCATGCTTTGACCGAGTTGGGGGAGAAAATTAGCCGGATTGGCAATCGCCAATCGACAAGCTGTACACAGATTTGTCCATTCTAGGAAGTCAAAATTTTCAGCCAGATCCCCCAATTTTTGACAAATTTGCTGGATTTGGGTGCGGATTTCTGGTCGATCTGGCTGTAAGCACAGATCGATGATTTCATCTAATTTATGGGTAATATATTCTCTAAACACCGTTTCTACTACCGGATCTTGAGTCCGATCTCGTTCGCGGATGACTGGTACTACTGTTGGATTTGCAGCAGTGAGTAAGTCTTGGAGATAGGCTCGGAGTTGGGCAAATACCGGATCGCCAATCGGATCGGCAGCAGTTGGATCTAGGTGGTAAGGATCGCTAGATTGCCGCACGCGTTCGATCCCTGCTTTTAAAAAACTAAAGCTTACTAAAAATAGCGATTGGAGGTGTCGATCTACCTCAATTTGGGGCTGTTCTTTGAGTAGTTTGAAGTTGGCTTCAAATTGGTTGCCAATTTGTTGAACTTCAGGCAGCCCTAGCATAGCAGCACTACCTTTGATCGAATGTGCCGCTCGAAACAGTTCACGAATCATCGTCGGCTGTCTGACTGTTTCTGGCAGTTTGCGTAAGCCTTGCTCGATTGTGCTTAGGTGTTCGTTAGCTTCTTCTAAAAAGTATCCCAGGATGCGATCGTGTTCCATAACTAGGGGGTAGGGGTGAGGTGTGAGGTGTGAGGGATAGGGAGTAGTTAGATGTTAGGGATCAGGTATTTAGTGATAGGGATTAGATTAAAGCCTAAAGCCTAAAGCCTAAAGCCTAAACTACTCAACTTTGAATCGCCCGACATAAGTGAGCAAGTTCCGCGCGACGACAACTAGATTTTCGAGGGATGACGATACCTTCTGAGCTTCTTGGGAAGTTGACTGGGCTTGGATTTCGACTGACTGCATAATTTCGGTAACTGCTTGGGAAGTTTCGCGTTGCTCGATCGTATCTGAGGTAATCGATCGCACTAATGCATCGATCCGACTGGATACTTGAATGATGTCATCGAGCGATCGCTTGGCTTGTTCTGCCAGTTTGGTACCCTGGATAACTTGTTGTGTCCCCTGTTCCATCGCTGCCATTACCGCACCCGTCTCACTTTGGATTTGGAGTACGATCTGCTCGATTTCTTTGAGAGCTTTAGCACTTCTGTCGGCTAGCTGTCGGACTTCATCGGCAACAATCGCAAATCCTTTCCCTGATTCTCCCGCTCTAGCGGCTTCGATACTGGCATTGAGCGCGAGTAAGTTGGTACGTGATGCAATCTGGGAAATTACCGAGACGATTTGCGAAATTTGTTGAGAAGACTCGGCCAGACGTTTGACTTTTCGAGTACTTTCTGTCACTGTCTCGCGAATCTCTTGAATACCTGCTACCGTCCGTTCTACTGCTTCACCACCTCTCAGGGCGGTCGCCGATGCCGTCCGTGCTACTTCTTCCGATTCCCGCGCACTTGCGGCTACACGTTTGATCGAGGCAGTCATCATTTTGACAGAGTTGACAGTAACGGCGAGTTCTTCAGCTTGATTAAGCGCGTCCGAAGATAACCGCCGGGCAAATGCTTCACTTTCGGTCGAGCTTTGGTTGACCTGAACTGCGGCTACTTGTACCTGTTGCACGATCTGTCTGAGACTATCGATCGTTAAGTTAAATGAGTCGGCAACCGCACCGAGCACGTCTGCGGTGACTTCCGCTTTGACCGTTAGATCTCCCCGCGCGGCACCCTCGACATCATCGAGGAGGCGGATTACTTGACGTTGGAGTTCGTCTTTGGCTAGTTCCATCTCCCGTGCCTTGCGCTGGGCTTCTGAGTTGCTAGTCACCACAGATTGTAACATGTAGTTGAAGGATAAAGACAACAGACCCAATTCATCTTGAGAAGATACAGTTGCTCGGGCAGCCATATTACCCTGAGCCACTTGCTCAAAATTAGATTGCAAGTCTCTGACGCTCTTGCTCACCTGCTTGGTATATTTACCAGTCAGGATTCTGGTAATCCCAAAACTAGCCAAACCACCTAATACCATGATCACTACGCTAGCCCGTTGTAGTGGCGCACGGGCGGCTTCATCTTTGAGATCGAGCGTCAGACTGGTAACAAATGCCCCGCCAGCGATCGCTACCGCCACACCTAGTCCAGCAGCTCCAGAAATCCGCCACTGATTCTTCTGAAATGAGGCATTTTCAAACGGTACAAATCCACCTTTTGCGGGCGGAATATTCGTCATCAGAGAACTCTCCTCACGATCGAGACTACTCATACCTCTAGGCGGTGGACTTTCGATCCCAGAGATCGACACCCCACTGATAAATGTCGAACTATCATCAAACATCCCCGAAGACACAGGCCCATACATCGGGAATGATGCTGACTGTTTGAGAAAATCGTCAGGCAGATCGAAAAATCCCGACTGCGGCGCATCTCGATCGAATGATGATAGTTCGGCATCGATCGGCCCAAACTGTCGGTTAGACATTGATTCGAGGGAATTAGCCGCGATGGGATTGACTGTTTGTGGTTTAGAAGCTGGTACGACATCAAAACCTTCCGAGTCATCGGCATCGAGATCGTCGAGAGTGCCATCGAACCTACTAGTTTGGCAATCGCTATTGAAGTCATCGTTCATCCAGTTGAGCTGCTCGGATGACTGAGCTGTAGGGGGCCAAGCCATAGGCAGCGCACCACTAATTTCATTGAGAGCATCAGAGATATCTTCAACATAAAATTCAATTTGCTGAGGATTTTTTTCGTTATGGTTAGCGATCTGCTCTGGACGATGATTCCGAGGATCTTCACATCGTTTGTCCTCCTCCTTATATCCAAAGGCAAAAGCATCTGTGAGAGTTTCTTGCTCGTTATTATAGAACCCCGTTGCTACTTGCGGCTTTTGGCCGATCGCACTAGGATCGATCGAGAAAAAGTCTGTAGATTGGCTCGGAAACAGTTGTCCCGACATATCTACATTAAGATTGAGAGCTGCCAGATCGAAATCTTCGTCAGCGGTGAGATCTTCTGGCTGTCGCCAAGTTAGTAACTCGGCTGAATCAGCACTAGTATCGCGATCGTGTCCACCAGAATCACCTCGATCGAATTGCTCCTGGTAGCGGTCGCCCGTCTGGCTCAGAAGCGAATTAGCATATTCTAATCCACTACTTGCAAACTGGAGAAATTCAGGATCGCTGGAAATACTTAATACGTATTCATACTCCTTTTTACCGATTTCATATTGGGATAAGCCATAACAATAAATATGTCCTCGCAATAGTCTGACACTAGGGTCGTCATAAAATTTATTAACTAGAGTATCAATAATTGATGCAGCTTTTGCATAGTTGCCTTGCAAATAAGCAGCTTCTGCTAATTGATAGTCTTGAGTATAATCTTGATTAGACATCATCTTTCTTTATATCTATAACTGGTTTAATTTATGAGTTACGTATTTTTATTCACTTAATATTAGTCTAAGTTAAATAATTATTAAAGTATAAATATCAATTTTTAATTCAACTATTAGGGATCGAATAAAAACTGTTAAATGGTCCATTGAGAAGAGCGCAGAATCGCGACTCGATCTAATAATTTTAGTCCTGGCTCAGATCCTGTCGTCGGGTAAACTCCCTTAATAAAACTATTCATCGCTGTAGGAACATAAAGATCGGGAGGAAGCATTTGGCTGAGATCCAACCATTCTGTATTTGCAACTGTGTGAACTGCAAAACCCATCACCAATTCTTGGTCTTCTACAATCAGCACCGAAACTTCAGTTTGATTGGGATCGACCAATACCCGGTCGCCCAGAAATTGTCCGAGATCTGCTACCCAAATCACTTGACCCCGCCAATTATATGTGCCGAGAAAAAAAGGTGAAGCATTGGGAATTGGCGCGATCCGATCGACATAAACTGACATCACCTCTCGGACACCAGAAGCAATCAGCCCAAATTCATTACCTGAGGGTACATCGAAGCGCAAGCACAACTCGCCATCTCGGCTCCCCACACTCAGATCGTTAGTGTCGGGAGCATCATCACTGGTGAGAAAATCTAAATTGAGAACCATCAGCCCTATCCTAATTTCGTAGTAATTGTTTGATTGTACTCAGCAATTCCACTAGCTTGGAGTAGCTCTTCGATCATTTCCCGCTGAGCGGCACTATCATCGACAACTAGAACTGTTTTCATATATCTACTAATCAATGAGGTGGATGGAAACCAAGACAGTAGACAAGGGCAACAGGAGATCTCTGAACATCATCAGGGTTCATTGCTAATACTTATCGCAATCTCAAGTAGGCAAATCGCCATCCTGTCAAGGTAGCATCAATCGAGACGACACTATCGATCGATTAGCACAAATCGTCCGTCATTGGGGAGCGATCGATAATTATGTCGGCTACATTCAGTTTTCCCACACATTGACTAGTTTGTTCCATTATCTCCAAGATCGCTAAAAAATTTAGTTTAGTGTTGTGCTGATAGCAGTTGGGAGTGGATGTATATATAGTTGTTAGTGATGACACTCTATTTGACGCAAAGCTTAATTTGACTGATCCCATTGACAAGAAAATCACAGACATGGCTCCAGAGGCGAACACGGAGTAACAATTGTTGGCTCTGCTACTGTCGTCACCTGTCGATCGATCGCCCATCTGGGCAATCTAGCCTCATCCAATCAGCAAAATTCACTATTTCAGTGATATCGATGATGTCCCTACTACAGTCGTTTTGAGTAGTACAACCAAAGCGGCAGCGGCCTGCTGGCTCAGATTTATCAGATGGATTAACTTATTCAATTCTGGATGCTCGGCAAAAACCTAAATTTATTTATATAAGACAAGAGAATATTAACGTGTTGTATCTAGCCGAAGTCCAAAAGCCAAAATCTGGGTTTAATATTGGCGGTAGAAGTAAGCCCGAACTCAAACTATTGGCGTGTCAGCGTACCGAACAGAATTGGAGTGCCATTCCTGGGGAAGAGCTAATCACAGCTCCTGATGACGCTAGTAACTACAATCCTGGCGTATTGCTATTGATAGAAATGAATGGCAATCGTCAGATTCAGTCGCAAGTACGGGATGCTGGTAAACATTTGGTGGGCATTCTCCAAAATCTGTCGCGGCAAATTGAAAAATATAAAAAAGAGGCTGACGAAATTGAAAGCTGGCGGCAATCCCTAAGTCTCCAAAGTCAACAATTACAATTGCGTCAGGAAGAGATTTATGAGCGCGAAGAGGACTTAGAACACACCCGCGCCGAACTCGACAGGTTGACACAAGAGGCACAAGCTCTAGAAGCCACACTAGGACAACATGAGCAATCGCGCCAAGAGCTAGCAGCTCGATGGGAACAATTGCGGGAAAAAGAGCACAGTCTTGACATCCAACAACAATCGCTAGGTGGATCTCTCAGCGAGGAGCAAGTTACTGAAATTCGCACGGCTGTTTATCAGTTGGGTAGTACATCTGGCACGTTCGATCCTCATCAACTCGAAACTACTGTTACCGCAATTGAAATTCAGCAGGATCTACTCAATGGACATTGGGAGCAATTTAATCTGCAACAGCAACAAGTTATCGAAACTCAAGTAGAACTCAATCGTCAACAACAAGAAATCGATCGATCGAAGCAGCAACTTCAAGAATTACAAACTGCGCTCGAACAAACTCAAACAGATTGGGAAGTTCAGAAACATACTCTCAGTTTACAACAAGAATACGTCCAACGCCTCACTATTCGCATCGATCTCGAACGGGAAAACTATCAGAAGATTTGTCTGATGTCTAAAGGTAGTAGCGATGTTGGGGATATTCAAATCGACCTCGAGCAGTTGGAAACAATGCCGATTAGTGAATTACAGATAGTTATCGAAAATCTCCAAATAGAAGCCGATCGATCGGTGTATTTTGTCCATCTAGAAGAAGAAGAACTCCAAGAAAAACAACGGGTGATTGATGATCTTCGCCAAGTAATTATAGTTGCGAATGAGTTTAATAGATTTAAATTAGAAGCCGATCTCGCTGACGAACAAGATAGTTATAATATGCTCGATCATACTCTGGATGGTCAACGCCAAACTATGCGGAAACGCCAAGCTTTCCTACAAATTCACAATCGAATCTTGCGCCAACGTCAAGGTCAGCCGCCAGCAGGATCGGATCGATCGGAAATTGAATGGGCTGCGATCTTACTGATCTTAAAAAATCAATCTCAACAGCAATATTTAGAGCTAACTCAGAGCGAAACGGAGGTTTACAACCTGCGGGCGACGATCGAACAAACTAAAGCCAAAATCGAACAACAAGTGGAGGCTTATCTGCGTGAGTCTAAACAGATAGAAGCACTCGAACACAAATATCAGATCGCCAAACAGGTATCGATCGAACTAGTTGCTAAAGTTGACTTGTACGAACAGATAATTCAACCATTACAAGATAATATAAATACGTTTAAGCATCAATTAGGTAGCTTTGCTGATACTACCTATCAACCAGAAAATCAGCAGGTAATACAACAAATTGAATCTTTACTAGATAATTTAGTTCATAGAATCCAAACGGATGGTGAGACAGTTGACTGAAAAAATTAGATTTTGGATTAAAGTCAAAATTTAAAGTCAAAGTGAGATTTATTTTTCGATCTCTACATTCTAATCCTTGAAATTATTTATGACTAAAATGCCAAATGACTTTACCGCCGATCGCCTCATGAGTAATAATGCTTCCATCAGGATTAGTGCGATTATCACCAATAAAAAAATAGCTCCGATCGGGTACCATAATTAATTTATTTACAGCGGTGCTCGATCGAATAATATAATCTTCGCGGTAGAGTTTACCATTGATATAAACTCTACCGTTTTCGATCTCAACTGTTTCGCCAGGTAATCCGATCGATCGTTGCGTCAATGGTACTTGAGGTGTTTCCGGTTGAAGAGTATTGTGAGGATTGAAGATAATTATATCTCCTCGCTGCAATGCTTGAGATGTATAAATAGTTTGGTCAACGACCACTCGATCTTTAGGCTTTAATGTTGGTAGCATATTGTCTAATGTGAGAAAATAGTATTTAATTACCTCATCACATCTTTCGAGCGATCGCATCCGAGCTGCTGGCAACTCAATTTCTTTAACTTTACTCAATCCCCCTTGAACTAGGGTTTGGACTATGTACAGATACTCATCAGCCTGGGGAAGCGGGATCTGAGCATTTGCCGCAGGGGAAAACTTCGTCCGACATTGGGTGAGAATATGCCGATCTCGATCGAAAATCTGCTAACTAGTTGACAGTTGATAGTTAACAGCGAAGTTTTGAGTGTGAGGCTTTAAACCCCTGCATTTTGGTAATTTATCACCTAAAAATCTGACCCAGAACCGACGACAGAGGCGATCGACTATAATATATCCTCACTGACTGCCACGTATAATAGTAGCCAAAGTTATGCGGACGTTTTCTGACTAGTCCGCGTCGGCGGACCTTACATCAATAGCGGCGATTTGCGGCTGCTGCTTAGGCAGAGGCTTTGCCAACGCGATCCTCGAGTTCCCCAATGATTTGTGACCCAAATCACGCGGAGATTTCCGCCGCGCTAGGCGGGTACCCCGCCCAGCAATATGTTTCAGTCAAGACAGCAAGCCAAAACATCATCGCTGTACTGTCCTCCGTCCCCTAAAATCCTATCCCTTATCCCCTAAATCATGACTCCCGTAAATCGCAGCTATCACATCACCACCTTTGGCTGTCAGATGAACAAAGCTGATTCCGAGCGGATGGGTGGGATACTAGAAAACATGGGATTTCACTGGTCGGACGATCCTTTCACATCGGATCTGGTACTCTACAATACCTGCACGATTCGCGATCTTGCCGAACAAAAAGTTTACTCTTATTTAGGGAAACAAACCCGACGGAAAAAAGACAACCCAGATCTGATTCTAATTATGGCAGGATGCGTCGCCCAGCAAGAAGGAGAAGCCTTACTCCGCCGCATTCCCGAACTAGACTTAATTATGGGACCACAACACGCAAATCGTCTCGAAGACCTCCTACAGCAAGTATTGGCTGGCTCTCAGGTAGTCGCCACCGAACCGATCCACATTATCGAAGATATTACCAAACCGCGTCGCGACAGTAGTGTAACTGCTTGGGTAAATGTCATCTACGGTTGTAACGAACGTTGTACTTATTGTGTCGTGCCGAATGTGCGCGGTGTCGAGCAGTCGCGCACGCCTGAAGCCATTCGGACTGAAATTAAAGAGTTAGCACATCAAGGGTATAAAGAAGTTACCTTACTCGGTCAAAATATTGATGCTTATGGGCGAGAT
>Ga0209491_10006958_pt1 | contig 15269 bp, 10 predicted proteins | sample BON02_FD_187213 | JGI IMG/M metagenome (GOLD analysis project Ga0209491, IMG submission 187213) | Freshwater microbial communities from Lake Bonney liftoff mats and glacier meltwater in Antarctica - BON-02 (SPAdes) (version 2) | ecosystem: Environmental > Aquatic > Freshwater > Ice > Glacier...
CTCGCCTTCCCACAAGTGGACCATATCGTCGTTCAACTTCTCAATAATTGGCCACATTTCGCCCATGGTCTTGTCCATCATCGGCGACTTGTGCTTGCTGTGCAGGAAAAGACCACCTTCCGTGCATTCCAGGTCCGCGGTGCCGTCGTCGCACATGCCCCACAACACCATGCGCGTACTTTCGTCGCTATGCAGACGGAAGCGGGCGGTGAGAAAAAGGAGCACGTCACGCATTGTCTTGCTGGCATGCACCATGAGATCTATGTAATAATGGACACTGCCACGCCTCTCGACTACGATGACAAAATACTCGTTGTTCCCGTCATTGTCCTGGCGAAATACTGTGGAAATGCTTTCGTCGTCGTCCACGTGTGGCACACTCGCGATGCCGCCAGTAAAGATTCCTGCATTGACACTGCTTTTTGCATCGAGCTGAGAATCGCCCCAAGACAAATCGTGCCACCACCATCCTTTTGTGCGATAGCATTCCTGGAAGAACAGCAGATAGTCGTCGGCAAAGTAGTCGTCGGCGCGTCTCGCCTCAAAAATGTCGGCGTCAATGATGTAGGGCGCGGCCAGAGCCGCAATGTGGGTCAATATTGCAGGTTCGATCGACTGACCATACCGCGAGCGAGCACCCTCGATATTGATGGCACAGAAAAATGCGAGAGCACGGTGCCTGTATCCGATGATTTCCTCGGCGACCGGACGCGCTCGAAACGCGTTTTTTGGTTCGTCGCGCTCATTGATGGCCGGCACCACCACCACCACCACACTTGGTGGAACTTTGAAGTGAACCATGGTAAACAGCTTGAAAAAAAATAACTCGAACCTCACTCACTCGTGCGTGGGGGCTCTGGTGGGTAATAAAGCTCGGCAAAGTGCACAAAAGGCCTGACTTTATGGGAATTGGGCTATTTCGGCTATTTTGGCCCAGAACACCTATAGGCTGATTTTGAAAGTCGACAAATGTACGACACGTACTGCAGCCGCCCGAACAAGCTCTGACGCTTCAATGATCTTTACACCCTCATCTTGACTTTGTATGGCAAAAGCACTTTCAAAATAGGTGTATTTACCGCAGAACTGCAGCCGAGATGCCCTCTGTAGCGTCATATATATCGTCACTGCGCATCTGGAGGGAAAGCGAGCGGCGGACATTCTCAGCCCCCATGCACAACATGTTTCGCCTGGCTGCTTGTAAAATGTTTTCGTTTCGGACTCGTTCGCGCACTGTTGTTGACACGGGGCCTTGAGTACTCTCAATTTCCTGCATCCAATGCTGCATCCATACATCAGGAGCTCCATGAGGTAGATCCTGGACACTGTTCTCATACTGCTCCAGTAGCATCGGATTCACTAGCTTCAGGATTACATCGTGATGATCCAAGTGCTCAGTCGCCTTCCCTGTGTACAAAGTGGTCCGCACGGGATCGCCCATGTCTGCAGCGCATTGCGCCAGTACTTCCTGTTTTTGCGCAAGCCTGAGTTGGTCGTTCAGGGACAATAACAGTTTTGTCATGTGCATCGAAACAGCGCGCGACAAACACACTGCTGACGAGAATCGCGCGCGACAACAGTGCACCGACAGCTTGAATGCTTCAATGGCCAACCTCGCATTCCTGTCACAATCCTCAATGTTTCGGAGTTCCAAGTCCTGCTTGGCCGCCACATAGTGTGTGTGTGCGCGATTTATCACGACATCCTCCAATGCCGCCGCGATTCCTGTGGTGCTCCTGTCGTCGAAGGCGTCTCGCAAAGTGGTTTTTGTTGCAAAGTCAGCGAGCCGTTCCGGTGAGAATTCATGCGACACCGAAACGAGCCATTCGCGTACTGCAAGATCGTATTGGTGCTGCTGTGCTGGAGAAATATTTCTTATACGCATCCAATGCATGGCTTTGGCGTCGCCACGTTCGTCGTCGATGCGCAGGGCATAGTGCACATGTACTTCTCGTCTAGCTTGCTGTTCTGCATGTATCTCCAAAAAGTGCAACGGCAATGCCCCGGGCAACGGGTATACACTCAACCCACTCGCGATGCCGAAAACTGCAAAATCGAATTGTTTGGCATGCAAATGATAGTGCTCGTAGTGTGCAATTGATTCCAACATCAGCGCATCGGCGCAGGGGACGGCAAGCTCAGAGATCATCAACAAAATGCTGGGTTCCAGCAGCTGTCCCCATGCACTGTTGGCGTGCTGGCTGGACACGACATCGCGGAAGGTAGTGGTCATTTTTTGGAAGTTTGTGTTTTCGCTGGGGTCTTGCGTTGCTGCCTGTGCCGCGAGCTTCATGGTGTGTCCAAGTTCGTGTGATTCGATCGCATTACACAGAGCATCAGAGCCATCGACATATTGCTGCATCAGCCTGTGTTCATCTTGTCGTTCGCGATAGCGTGCAACATTTCCACCAACGTCGTTAAGTGTCACAGAGCGGCTGTACATGGTCTGGCTGTCGGAACGAGCCGCTTCAGCCGACAATTTGGCCTGGGTGTAGTTATGGACATTCTTGGCTTGCAACGCGGCTCTATGTGCTTCAAAAATTCGCTGTTGCAGCACGACATTCGAGGGAGTATTGTCTTGTACAGGCAGAAGTGTAGTGTTCATGATGCGACGCAACGTTTTTGATGATACCAGGTTGTCTGTGACTTATATACTTTGTGTAGAATACGCTGATTTTGAAATTCGAGTTGACCAAATCATAAGAAAGCGACGTTGGCGACCACGCGTGCGTGAAATGGTGGGTTTTCTACGCAATACAAAATCCCGATCACCCATTACTCTATTATATTTGAAAATATGGGGATTCGATTGCAAATGCACCAGGTGTCAGCAGAAGCAAGTTCAGAAACCGGAGGCTGCACAGCCACTCGACTATGATAGTGTTCAAACCCGCCGTCGCCGTGTGGCAAGCTTGGCGATTATCCATAATATTTACCACAATATGGCGACACCTGCAGCAAGACCCCAGTGTTGTATTATACGAAATGCAGACTTTGTGTACTCGTGCCAGCAGTGTACAAATGCCAGAATTAAAATAGACAGATTGTCAGGGAGGGGTGTATGGATTCGGTTGTATAGAAACACAAAGCGGCGTATGTCGTGGAATATGCCGTGGCGACGGCGAAACGCACGTGATTGTTCATTTGTTGGAGCTTTTGTAAGGGGAAGTGATGCACCCCCTACCAGATATTTGTGTGTGTACGCAATGTGTATATACGCAATGAGAACTATATGAGACTGTGCTTTGTTTTGAAGCTAATGACCAGATGAATCGCAGTTTCATTGTTCTATTAGTTTTGCAGATGCTTCACGTCTGCTCCATCACAGGGAAATGTTTACCAGGAGAAGACATGACACATGCGACAGGCAACAATTTCTGTGGACAGCGGTGTATTGTAGGACAGGCAATCGATCTTGGCATTGCGTGGCGATATGCGATTTTCGCTTCCACAGCCATGACAGATACACCTGTGGGGTCGAGCATCACGGGATACGCTGGGACCGCTCCGGCTGTCACAATTCCAGCGGCCACGCGGGTTACAGGTGAAATTCATCTTTTCGACGAGACAGCAAAAGCCGTCAAGGCTAAAATGTTAGTGGTGGCCAGTGAAATTCGCGCAAGGTCAGAGTGCGTGACGACTTATGCCGCCGCAGTTGAATTCGGCGGTCAGACCCTAAAACAGGGCATCTACGAGTCGACCACAACCATCACAAGTAAGTAAAAATCTGCATTGATGCGCTCATGCTTCGGTCAACTTGACTTTGTTGCACACTGACCGTTCCTGCGGTCACAACAGTCTCGGTTGGCAACTTGATTTTGGACGCCGAAGGCGACGCAGACGCTGTTTTTATGTTTCGCACCGGTACCACTATCATGATAGCGGCAAACGTGAATGTAGTGCTAAGAGGAAAAGCAAATCCAAACAACATCTTCTGGAACTGCGGCACTGTGTTCATAATGGCCGCTCAGAGCAAGTGTTTCGGCAATGTGCTCGCGCCTTCGATTACGTTTGCAATTGGCACCAGTCTGCAAGGCCGTTCGCTGGCGTATGGCACCACATTGACTATGAGTTCGACAAGCGTGGGTGAGGATGTCTGTAAGAATAAACGTATTGCGGTATGTCTTGTGTTTTGTGTGTTGTGATTCAAGCTGCTGGTGGTATCAACTGACATGCACTATGTTCTGTGCAAACACGCAGCGGCGCGGTTCCCCTGCACAAGCGGGGCCGAATTCGACAATGGGCTGTGGCTGTGTATCGATTGTTTTATAGGTTTTTTCAAGCTTGCACCCGGGGACCATGCCTGCACACTGTGTCCCGCTGGCAAGAATTCCATCAAACGAGCGGCTACCGCAATTTCCGATTGTAAGGTGTGTCCTGCGAATTCCAGTTGGAGTGCGGTCGTGCAGGATCACATCTCGTGTTTGTGCAACGCCGGATTCGCTGGCAATGTCACAGCAATTATGAACCACACAGCGGAAACCAACTGCGCACAGTGCGGAGTGGGAAAGTACAAGAACAGCGTAGGAAGGGCACAATGTACACGATGTGGCCCTGGTAAGTACTCGGCACAGTATGCGGCGATAAGTGAGGACACGTGTACGCTTTGTCCTGACAAATACTACGCGGTGGCGAACCGAAGCAGCTGCACAGCGTGTGAATTTGATGCGTACTGTACAATGGGAGTCAAGGTGCTGTGTGAGGTTTTCCGAGAGGGTACACACACGCTGCTACCTTTGCGCAACGACAGTGTAGCTTGTGTCTGCCAGCAAGGATCGTTTCTGTCGTCCGAGGATCTGTGTGTGATATGTACCAGCAACCACTACTGCGGGGGTCAGAATAGTCGGCGTGTGTCGTGTCCTGTACACTCGTATTCCGCGGGCGGAAGTGTGACAGAAGACGACTGCGTGTGTCACAAAGGATACTTTCGTCACACAAATCCACAGAACAACAATGCAACAGAGTGTTGGGTGTGCAAGGCCGATACGTACTATGGGACGGCACAGGCTTTGTTTGTTGCTGAATGTTCTGTCTGTATCGACCCAAGGCAACAAAATAACATGTTCTGGCAAGATCCGACAGAGACTTGCGATTTCTGCGTGAAACGGGCTTTATTGAGTCCACCTTTCTGTCTGTGCGACCCTGGCTCGTATCTCACGGTGGAGATGCGGTGCGAGGCATGCTTGGAAAACCACGTTTGCACGGGGGCACACGCCAGTCCGCTGCAGTGCCCGCCCAAAACGAAGGCCCTAAGCACGGGACAGGGCCAAAATATGGACAACTGCGTGTGTGTAGATGGGTATTTCAGAGCCGACAAACTAGAAGCACTGGCTCTGGCGATCTCGCAGAATATTGTGCAACTAGAGGACGTTGTGAGTCTGTGGTGCGTTCCGTGTCCGGTGGGATTTTTCTGTAGTAGTAGCGCTCCGGGTTCTCTCCCCGAGAGTGGCGTCATGGGCATGCCAGTGGAAACAAGTGTACAGAAATGTCCTGTCATGGCCAGCACACACGCGCATGCATCGGTGAGTGTGTCTGACTGCGTATGCGCAGCTGGTGCGTACACAAGCACTAACAACAACATCACAGCAAGCATCAATGCGGTGGTATGTGATGAATGCAGCACCAACCACTATTGTGTGGGCAGCGCCAGTGGTCTGTCTTCACTGCAGCAAGCTCATCAGCGTGCATGTCCGTTGAACACTGTAAGCCGCGAGGGAACAACTTCCATCCATGGGTGTATATGTCTGCCGCCGCGAGCGATGCTACCCACACCTGGCCTCTCCTTTGCGTACGACTGTGTGCAACGACGCATGGCATCATACACAGACACTGCTGTTTCACAAGCCATGCAACAGTACGACATTTTTGCAATCAGGCCCAACAGCCAGTACACGGAGTATGCGAGCATGTCGTCGACCAATTGCTTGACGGTGGAAACCGGTTTTGTGCAGGATTGCGCACACGACATCCGTGTTGGCACGATTACGCTTTCGGACTTTGCGATCGTGCTCTTTCGAAACATTCTACTGGATCCTGTTTACCTTGACATGAGCATGCACCTGTTCAGCTCTGCAGAATATAACAGCATCGTGTACAAGGTTGAATCGTATCTCTGGGTCAAGACTAGTTCTCCATTGCCCTTGCCCGCGGGAGGTATTGTGGTTGCCCAACGTGACGAGACTACACAGTTTCTACACACATCGGTGCTTCCTGTGGCACTTTCCGGTAATATTTCGTGCACAACACAAGAGTCATATCGATGCGCTCTGGTATTGGAGTCAGAGATGTTCCGACACTCTGAGGCATACAAGACAGACATCTACAACGTCTCGAAACTGCGCTCATTTGTGTACACGTCGCTACAAGTATTTGCTGTCTTCAACATAGACATTGTCACGCGTCCGCGCAAAATCTCCATGCACACACACGGTTCAATGCTGCGGCCGGACGAAAGCACACTGCAAATGAAGACGGCCGTGCAGATGTGTCTGGCGGTGTCGACTACAACAACGCGTTGCTGCGGACAGTCTGGCTCAAAACACTACATGCAGTTTGGCGCGCCTGGCACCCCCAGCATATCAGTCATCGAGTATTTTGTCGAGGCGTCGTTCTGCCCGAGCCACGCGCAACTAAAGTGCATCAGCACACACATTGGCCCGCTGGCTAGCACCAAGGGAGTGCAATGTGTTGCCGACATTGATGTGCTGTTCACGTCCGAGAACGCCCAGCAAGGATTGGAGACTTTTGAAGAATATGTGCAGCAGATCAAGATGTTTGATAGCGCGATGCAGATTCATCAGATCGAGCCATGCATGAAAATGCTTTATATTCAACATAGGGGATCCACTACAGAATACGCAAACGCAATACAGAAGCAGAAGATACTAGGGCAACTTCATGCTGTGTACCAGCAACATTTTGCCACCGAGGTCATTTTCGACAGCGGAGTGCACTCGCTAGTCACTTACAACGTGACCATGTCACAACACAGCGCGCAGAACCCGGAAAGCTCGGCGCAGAACAGCACTCAGACGTTATTGTTGCTGCAAGCTGTGCAAAAGGAGCGCATGGCCCACGTGCTGCACGCGTTGGGCGTGAACATAGCACTTGAGAGTATCTCCACCCCAAACATAATGAGCCTACGCAAGACTTTCCAGGTGGACAGTAAAGGGTCGCAAGAAGCAGCATCCCTCATTTTCGTCATCACTGGAGTCTTTTTGTCCAGAACCAACGTGATGGCACTCGTGAATAATACAATCTGGCTGAGCACGGCGCGATTTGCCAATGCGTCGAGTGTGGAGCTTTCTGCGCTGTCCAGCAGCATCTCTGGTACACTATTTTTCGACGCGCTGTCTGTAAGTGATGCGCATGCTCTGTGCGCACATGTCGATGCACACGCTGACTTGTTCCAGTTACACAAGACCATGCACTACAGAACAATCGTCACGCAGAGCTTTGTAGTGGCGGACGTGCTGATGTCAGAGATTATCCCAGTTCAAATCAGCATGCAGCCACACATTGCCGAGTCGCGATATGTGTTGCGCGTCTCAATGAGCATTCCTGTGGAGACGAGCATGATGAATGAATTGCTCATTGAGGTGCTCAAAAAGGTCATATTCAAGAATGCCGTGCAAAGCTCCGTCCGTTTAGCCTCGTTGTCGCAACAGGCACCAACACGTGTGCCAATACGGCAAAACGGTTCGACGCCACAGGAGATGCCCACAGTTGAATATACACATGTTATCTATGAGATGCCAATTGTGCACATACAGCAGTGCATGCTCACTCAAAACACAAACACACCAGACTATTATGCGGAGCTCACCACTGTCATTTCGGGGCTTTTTGCCATTGATGTGGCGATCCAGCTGCGAGCTGTGTGTCTGGTGACAAATATCTTGCACTCGTCCTCCCATACTACGCCTGCTACAGAACAACAGCAGCAGACTCCAGACGACACGGTTGGAGGTTTTTGTCCTCGTCAGCTGTGCAATAGCAACAGCTCACGGGGCCAGACAGCCTTTATGGCAGCGTTTCCAGACACCACGTTTGCAAACACCACGCTTCGCATCTCTTCTGAAACGTGTGAGTTGCAGACAGAGCTCGTCGTCGCGGCACACGTTGACCAGCTGACAAACGCCGCGATGGACACCCAACACATGATGCTTCTGAAGAAGACAATTGCTTTTGGCTCCACTGAAGAGCTGACGGTGGGCACACAGGCGACCTTCCGACTGCTAAATGACGAGATGGATGCCTCCATGTTTGTGGAGGTGTTTGACAGACTGAATGCCCCTGTCCGCATGCAAGAAAGGAGTAGCGATGGCTCAGTCTCCATATTTTCATTGTACAATGACGGAATGTCGGCAGCCGAGAAAGAGGACTGCCATGACCGACCCACCGCAAACGCGTGTGTGCAGAATCTCTCAGTTTCACACAATTCTGGCAACAAACACCACCACAATACACGCGCAGGATGCATTGAAATTGAGGCGTCCAATAGTCGCATCAATATCGCAATGTTGAAGCGTTTCATCATGGGCAAAACCACACCCGACATGCTCCTGGCTACGAGCATAGGAATTTACAGCCAGCTAGACGCACATATTCAGCGCATTCCGTGCAACGGGGGCGTGCAGAGCATCGTAACTGCGTTGATGTCCCCACTAGAAGCAGAACACACCCGCTTTGATATCATGCCAAAACACACCATACAGCTCACGCTGGCGATCGAGCATACTGCCCCGTTTGGTAGCACTTCTAGCTACATGGATAATGTACTGAGATTCGTGCCAGCGATCGCCAAACTTGCAGTCGAGGCAGAACAGTATCAGGTCAGCACGACGGCGGAGATGCACCTACATACTACGGGCATCACACACACCATGGCAATGGCGTTTTTCGAAATAATGATGCGCGAGTACTTTGCTGTGCATCTGCCAAAAGACAGTATCGTTGCGATGCGCATCACCGAGATTTACCCGATTGTGCAGTACAAGTCAAGTTTCCCAGATTCGTTATTTGACGACGTGGAAAGTCTGGAACAGCTCTACATCAAAGTGCACATCAGCAACATGCGCGAGTGTGCTGAAATACAGCCCATTGTCACCGAAGCCGTCATTCGCAATACTATCTACGGGGTGCCAATCAACGTGAAACTTATCGACACAGATGGCGTGCACGTGACATGCAACAACTCTGTGTATCTCGAATACACAAGTACAGAATGCAACGACGACACCATGCTGCCTCTGCGGCAGCTGTCAGGGAAACAGGTCTCCGGCGGCACCGTGCTGTCAAGTGATGTGACGTGTCTGGCCGCCCAGGGCCACGAATGTGCAGCGCGCCTGTCTTCCTCTGACGTCGGGATATTCTACGCCATCTTGCGCATTGTGACTACTCAGCTAAACCCGTTGGTGTATTATTTCAGACATATTGTCCACTTTTGCGGACTCGACACGCGTTTGCTGGCGCCTTTGGTCACCACACAGGCCCTCGGCTTTTTCGGTGCGTAATACCTATGTGTTTGTTTCCTTCGCAGCAACGTAAATGTTTTTCGCTCTGGTTTCTTTCTTTCTCGATCTGCATTGGTCTTCCTTGTTCTCTTTCTCTCGCTCTCTCTCTCTCTCTCCACACACACACATATGACCTGTCCTGTCCCTGCCTCCCCCATTCTCCTTCTCCAGTGTGTGAGAGAACATGCACGCACGAGCAAGAGATGTACTTACTTGTGTGAACATGGCATTCAGTCGCAGAGACAGCATGTGGCAACGGAAGGATTGATGGAGACGAAGAATGTGACGACTATAATGATGTAGGATTAGACGGCTGCAGTCGCTGCAAATTGGATCCATTTTTCATGTGCCAGATGGAATGATGTAGGATTAGACGGCTGCAGTCGCTGCAAATTGGATCCATTTTTCATGTGCCAGATGGCGTGGCGCCACCCAGATACGCCAAGTCGACGCGGGTACATGGTAACAATACATCTCGCATTTGTGTGTGTGTGCGTGTGTGCGCGGAAACGGAACCTAAGACACAGATGTCTAAAAAAACAGGTGAATCCAACAACCTTTCAAGTCACCGACGTGTTGGAAACCTGCGACAGCACCACTGTCTTTCCGTCTCGCGATGTTGTTAGTGGACCTCAGGGGTCAAGAGCGGCTCATGTTTTTGTATGTGCAGTGTCATTTTTCTGGCAGCCAGATCGGTGGGCTGATTTATTTTCCAACAGCTCAGATGCTGTGTCGTGGTTGCCAGCTGCAGGATATTACTGCCCGGGAGTGTGTGCCCAATTCCCAGTGCCCACTGGATATCACATTGAAAACTGCAAGATGGTGGACATAGATGAGTGTAGCATTGCTCAAAGCGATGGACGACCCGTGTGTACTAGCCATGCTACGTGTGTCAACAGCAAAATACAACAAAATACACCAGAAGCGCTGGCGCAGGGCGTTGTCAACTCATCGGGGTATCTGTGTATTTGTCATATTGGATACTTTACCGTGCAATTATTCCCCACTGTCTGTGATGGTCAGGGATTGGATCTGGTGTTTTTTGTCACAGAGCATCAGCAGCTTCTACAGCCTCACAACGTGACACCCACAACATCGACCATTTCGGGTCAACCCAACAACACCAGAGCGACAGCGAAAGTATCAGTTTTGTATATTCTGAACGCTATGCGAATGCGTGTCATGACCCAAATACTAAAGTACGTGCCAGGCGTCGACCACACAATAGATGCAAGTGTGTTTTCTGCGTCATCAGAGAAGACTTACAACAGCATTACACACGAAAACACCATCGATGGCAAAGTGTGGCGAATTTCTGTTCGTATCGCATCAGCCTTTGTTGTGGTAGATGACAACACCCTGCACAGCATAGCTGTGTTGCTCAAAAACACTGTCGCCGACTCTGTCTCGTGGCCACACGGCAGACATACCGATTTCAGATTGCACATGCAGAGAATTTGCAATGACAGCAGCAGCAGCAGTTACCGTCCGTCTTTGCACGACGTGTGTGAAAGTGATGCTGAGTGCGCCACCGCCGGCAAGGGTATGTGTGGAATGGAGGTGGCGTATATACAGACACTCCTAGTAGAGACAAAATCCACCTGGGACACAGCGAGTGTGAACTCTCAAGCCAACGGATTTTTGCTGCATGCCGTCAAGTTTGACATGGCCTCTCGCGTGTGGCATCTGGAGATGCAGTTTGAGGACCGACAAGACAACGCACGACGCATTTTGCTGCTCTCCAAGACGCGCAAAATCAACGGGCTGGCAGTGTATGCTCTTCCGCACTACAGTGTTTGCGAATCAAGTGCAACAGGAGGCTTGCCGCTACAGAACGTAGCAGACATTTCGCACTGCCTGGCCGGTATTTCAGACACCTTCCATGTATTGCCATCTTTTCTCAATTACGTTAATAATACCCGCCGCTCCATTACAGTGGGGGCCCGGGGCGGTGTGAATGAGACATGGGATGATGGTTTGCATTACGACCTGACAACGGGAAACTTTGTCAATCTCACATCTGCGAGGGCGCAGGAGGCAATTCGATCTGTGTCGGACCAACACAACGACGATAGTGTGGTTGCCACAAAAATCCGAAACATTGTCGTCACTCTTGAATACGACGACGTCATAAATCACATTGGCACGCACAGCACAAGCGGAACCGCTGTAAACCTTCACTTTTTCGTGGGAATGGCCACTTTGCGCGCGCAACACGGTATGATGTCGACAGTCGTCACCACTCGCAACATTCTGACCAAAATCGGCACAAATTTCGTCGTGACTCACGACATCACAGACGCCAATCACAACAACCAGATCGTGCCCACTGTGTCGATCTCACTTTACAATGTGTGGAGTCGTGACATTCCAAGGCATTCGTGGGGATTTGCTACCTATCACATCAGTCTTCCACCCAGTGCGGTGGCCGCTGGCATACACTTTGACCAACACGACGTGATTCCAGTCGACGCAGTCATAGGGTCCATAGCATTTTTCCAAGACGATCCAGTTGACACAAACCCCTACCCCTGCATCTACCGCCCCGATGCAGCAAGCTACAGGGACTTTTCCTCAAAATATGGCTGTGGTGACAGTATCCAAAGTGTGAGTATGTGTGTGTGTGTGTGTGTGCATGCGTGTGTGTGTGCATACGTGTGTGTGTGCATGTAGTGGACTGATACAAAACACAATGCTGCTCGCCGCAGATATGCAAACCGCTGTACAAATTCAACAATTCAGTGATGGAGTATACGTTTCCGTTGGGCATCAATGGACTCGACGCTGCACTCGATACACACAAACATCTTTTTATGAGATTCGTGCTCAAGCTGCGTACGGCCGAAAAAATTGGCATGCACAACTACATCAGCACAAAAACAAAAGTAACCCGATCAAGTATCCTCGAAAAATGCGCTGCAACTATGAAATTGGTCGTGAGCATGGCAGAGCTCCTCAAGTTTGATATACTCGACGGATTGCTCGATTCACACTCGCAATTGCACATGAACACGACAACGGTTTACAAGGACGTGACGGGCGCGGACAAGGACACTCGTGACATCACAGTGCAATTGGCAACTCCGCTTACTTTCGTGTTAAGAATCGACGAAATAGCGTTGGCTGCCACAGGCTACAACAGGTACGAGATCAAGGTGGTAACAGTGTTTACAATGTATTTTATCAGCAACGTGAAAAAAGACAGCATGCTGCGTCTACTCGAGGCTGGTCGAGGCTTCACACAGTATGCCGACGGCAGTATCAACCCATCCGATGATCTCTTGCGCATTTGTCCTCTGCACCGAATCGCAGGTGTCTATGGCTGTGTCGCGCGCTTCGAAGTGCAGAGTGGGTTGTACGATATTGACAGCACGTCGATACTATCGGTTGCTTCAGACCCACAGCTCTGTAAAATGGCATCAGAAACATGGGCACAGCGCCAAAAAAGTGCGTCTCTGGCGTTTGTAGACTCCATCACCACGCACGGCAGTATGGTGCGCGAAAACTTTGCAATCAACCCAAGCTCGCGCAAGGCATTTGTCGTCGCCCAGGACGTTCCCTGGAGCGAGGCCGAGTTTCGCAACGATAAGTCTCTCACATACCTGCGATATCCACAGGTGGAGCGCACCCCACGTTATGCACCTGTTTTGAAGACTGCTTCTGTCTGTGCGTAACACTTATTTTTTGTGCTCCGTATAAGCCTTTCTAGATCAGCCATCCCATGCCATCTGGTACTCTAAAACCGGGTGGAGGCGAGCAAAAAACCTGCACGTTCTCGGGAATCTCGCCATTGAGAAAAGCGGAATTTATGTCTAGATGATTGATACTCAGCTGAAGAGCACTGGAGATTGCTAGTACCAGTCGAATGCTTGTGGGTTCGGCCATAGGACTGTCTCGTCCACCCGCTGTCTCAGTTTGCCCAATCTTGCACTGTCCTGTAATGCAATGTGTATCAATGTTCGCTTCTCGTGATCAACACTGGTCGGCAGTTCTGTCGATGCTGTGAGAACGGAAAGAGCGCGAGCAAAATCCAAATTATCGAGATATCACCTGAACTGCGCAAAGCGATCGAGAGCGGCGTGTTTCCTTCATTATTGGAATGTCTGCAGATGATGTGGTGATTCGCATTATACTGATCCCTTGTACTGCACAACCGCCCAATACCCCTCCCACTTCGTCTCCAAATGCACCACACCACAACATTACTCGCTGGCAGCATTCCATCAGCATCTTTGCCGTCAACCTGGACATTGCGGAAACACAGCATGCAGACCCGCGCGACAAAAGCATCACGCTGAGCATTTCTGTGACGATTTCGGTGCATTTACAGCTTTTTTCCGACGCCGTTGCCGACCGACGGGCGCAGATTCGTGGCACGATGTCAGTGGTCACAGGAGTGGACTTGCACAATATCGAGTTGCTGTCGCCCGCCGCACAAGATGACCAGGGTTTGTTATTGCCAGGGGTGCAGCAGTTCGTCCTTGTCATGCGCATGTTGAGCTACAACTCTCCCTACCAAGACCAGCATGCAAAGCGACTGAGCAATGCACTTGCCAACCCGGAATCCCCTGTCCGCATGCGTGTGGATGCCATGTTTGCGCAGCAGATTCAGACGTGGACCGACTTTGTGGCTGGCAGCCAGTTGGCTATCCACGGAGCTGCTGTGCATTTCCCAACCCCCGCCGTGGATGCCCAGCTCAGAATACCTGGTTCTCGACGACTTTTGACTGACACTGGCGTTGTTGATAAGATCCCTGCAGGGGCGACTTGGAACCAAACATCTTCGTTTTTTGTGCGCTCTTATGACACCATCGAGAATTCAGACAGCATGCTCGCCTTTGGGTCCACACCGGGGCTCTTTTCGCGGATGTGCATTTTTTCTGTGCAGTATAGCCTCACAGCATACTGTTCCCGGGACGAAGCAGAGATTCTGCACGAATTTGACTTGCTGTTTGCTGGTCCAATTCTCTCCGCGTCGAATGGACACATTGTGCTCTCGAAAGCAGTTGCTCTCGCCCCTCGTAACGTCACGCTATGCTCGTCGGTGCAATCTTTGTCTCGCCGCTCTGCATCCGTGGTCATACTTCAAGTGGAAGTAATAGTGTATGCTACCAGCAGTGACTCTTTTGCAATTTTTGCTACGAAGGGCCTACTCGACGCAGGGATCGTGCAGATTGTCGTCCTTGCAACGAAAAACACGTCGAGCAACATCACCCTGTTCCTGGACGAGTCGAGTTTTCTTGCCGACGGTTCTTTCATGATCACGGCGGCGACACCGCGTGCGCAAAAAACGCCCTCGCCACCACGGCTCTCCACAGCAGGCATGGTTGGTATATGTTTGGGCGGCTGCATTGCACTGTGCTTGTCAGGGTTTTTCTGTTACAGATGGCACCAGCGTCGTCGTGCTGCAGAACTAGCAAGGTCTCTTCACTACCATCAGCTGGTCGCTGTTGGCTGTACATGTTACTCTCCGACAGCCCTGTTATAAGAGCCGCAATTTAATAAAATTCAAGAGTGGTGATGCACAACTTGTAGTATATAAGTGTTGGGAAAATGGAGTGTTTATAAGGTCGACCGAGTATTGTGGCAGTATTATGGCAAACAATATGAATTTGACAGATGCTGAAGTGCCAGCTGAAATCTTTGACCTTGTATTTGCCAGACTGAACCTGAGCTTGAATGCAACCCCACGCCAGTTGGCAAATTTCACGGGTGTAAATGCGGAATTTGCAGCAATTGGCCGGCCCGCAATGG
>Ga0209491_10006963_pt1 | contig 15261 bp, 10 predicted proteins | sample BON02_FD_187213 | JGI IMG/M metagenome (GOLD analysis project Ga0209491, IMG submission 187213) | Freshwater microbial communities from Lake Bonney liftoff mats and glacier meltwater in Antarctica - BON-02 (SPAdes) (version 2) | ecosystem: Environmental > Aquatic > Freshwater > Ice > Glacier...
ATGCAGTGCAAGCAGCACTACCTGCTGTGTCCGTGTATTTGCCTGCTTCACATTGCGTACATTCGCCGGGTGGACCAAAGGTTCCTACCAAACAAGAACAGACAGTACTACCATTCGGAGAAGTACTTAGCCCACGGCAACGCAAACACTCAAATCTGCTGGTCGCCCCAGTTGAATTGCCATATGTATTCAGTGGGCACGCAGTGCACGATTGGTTATTCGGTGCGTCCTTGTAATACCCCATGGCACATGGGTCACACTGCAGCGTTTCGTTGTTTGGCTCTTTTCCAATGCCGCAACTTTTCGAGATCAGCATGATCACAGGGGTTGGCAACCCCTTACTAGCTACTATTCGCACGAGGTCGTCTTTGACAATCTGCTCGACCTCTCTCCCTGCCTTACGCGCCACAACAATCTCAAATGTGAAAACACCTGACATACCCAAAAGACGTCGTCTCGTTGTCACCTCAGTGACTTGCAAGATTCGCACACGATTCGCCGAAACACCTGCAATTTCAGCAATACTTGCAAGATAGCCATCTTGCAAGAAAGAAAATGTTGACATATTTACATTCACTACAGCCTCTCCCTGCACAGTAATGAGATCACCTGAGCAATCGGCTGTCGACACGCCCTGAATTGGCAACACTTGGCCTGCTGGGCACACGAAACACTCCCTCACTCCTTTGGCATGCAGAAAAAACGTCCCAGCTGCACATATTATTGGGCATCCTACAGCTTCTGTGGGGGCACCAGTTACGTTACCTGCCTTGCCAGCGGGACACAGAGTGCAGACCGTCGATGCTAATTCGTGTGCATACGAACCCCCTGCACACTTGCTGCATACCTGGGCACCACCATCTTTTTTATAGTGGCCACCTGCACAGGTAGTGCATTTTTTTCCATCGAGTCCTGTATAGCCTGCATTACAGGTGCAATTGGAAATAGTGTCGCTACCAACTGGGGCGAAGGAAAACGCGGGGCAGGACGTACATACAGTTGTTGCAAGCTCAGAATTCCAAATCTGCCCGAGGGAGAACGTGGAAATTGAACACAGTGTGCATGTTTTAGACATGTTGACCACGTTGGAATATGAACCTGGAAAACATTGGAGGCCGTCGTAAACAAATCCTCGGGCAGCCGTACCCACTCTCCATGGACCCACTGTCACAGCAATACTAGTGGTCAAAGTGCCATTGAGGGCCTTTGGAATAGTGCACCGAATACTCGAACTCGAAATCCAAGTTGTAGATTCACAGGCACTTCTGCCAATTCTCGCTTGGGGCGTCAAGTCAACTAACCCAAAGTCTTTTCCTGTCAACACAATTCTCAAACCCCCCTGGGTGGGAGAATTCCCCGTCTTGTCTACAGAGGGTTGCCCCACAAACTCAGTGCCCTGCGAATTACTGTACACCTTTTCAACGAGCTTATTTCCAGAAAACAGCCGCAGAATAGCGTGCGGGTTTTCTTGGAGCCAGCTCGGAACCCAACATACAATCTCTGTTGTTGACGAAGCATTCACAGGCCCACGATGGTGCTCTGGAATTGTAAAGTCTGCAGAATTGTGTTGTAGGCAGTCCTTGGCTTCTAGGTAGCAGTTGGGATTGGAAGAGTCTAAAAACTGACAAGTGTATCCCAAAGCAAGTGACGGGTTGAATCCCTTGCCGTGAATAGTAATTTGCATGCCTCCAAGAAAATTTGCACGTTTTGGCAAAGATGCTGCTGTCCAGGCGCTCAGGAGCTCAAAGTTGGAAATTTGCCCAATGATTGTGACTTCTGTTCTGTTGTGTACCAGACTGACTTGCATCACCTGTTCTGCAAAGTCCCAGGGAGGTAAGACACAATCAATGACGTCTGACGAGCGTGATCGTGGAGCCGCAAGTTCAGAACGCAAGTTGGGGAATGCACCATGAGAAACCGGCGACAGCACACATTCATACGACATATCACCCGTGGCAAATCCAGCGCCTTCGATCGTCATATACGCACCAAAGACACGGCCATGGTCGGGAAAGGATCGCTGAACCACTTCGTAGTAAAAATAGGCCATGGGATTTGATCCGTTTACAAGACCCTTTGGTTTCAAGATGCTCAACTGCACCTCGGCAGCGGGAGCAGGCCATCTGGGAACCGCGACCAGGAGAATGGACTCATTTACCACATGCGTTGGCGCCACCAAATGGACACTCTTGTAATCAAAGAGCGCAGTATAGATCGTATCATTTCGAAAACCACGCCCAAAGACGGTGACAGATGTTTCGCCAGAGGCAGGCCCCATGACTGGTTCAATTTTGTCGATACCTTCTAGCAAATCAAATGACATGTCAACATATGGCTGTATCCAGACATTCTTCAATGTGTCAGCCACTCGGACTGTCACCCTTGACGCACCAAACAACCACGCAGGCAACGGACACGTCAAGACCTTCCCAATTGTAGATGTAGCATCGTTTTCTGCCCGTAACAGCGTAGAATTACCTAGATTATTCTCAAATGCACAGATATACGTGCGAAACGCACGGGATATGTCCAGACCTGCCCCAGATATAGTGACAGTACTCCCTCCAATCACGCCAGATCGTGGTATCATCGATACCACTTCCGCCTCAAAATTGAAGGAGAGGGGGGTTGGTGATGTTGCTACGATGGTAGAAACAGAAACGCTGTCATCTATGTGTCTCAGTAGAAATGAAAAGGAGCCCGCGCGCCCAGGCCATGCGGGAGAAGAGCACGTCAAGTGAGTGGTGTTCACCACATGACCAGGTGTTGATACAAGGGATCCTTCAGGATTCCAACTTGGCGCATCTTCTGTCACATATGAAAGCAGCACAACCTCGGAATGGACCGTAGCAAATGGCAATCCCTGCGAATCCAGAGCAGCATTCACTCTGGTCTCATTTGATACGATGGTGGCGATGGAAGAGGCTGCTGAAAGATCACGGGCAGCAATCTGTACGTTGATTTCCAAAAGCATATCCGTGGCCAGGAGAGAACGTTGTCTATTTGCCCTACCTCCCATCTCTGTGATTTCCAGAATCGTGACCCAGGATTTCTCTATGTCAAACACTCGTGAGAAGGATCGAACAAAACGATCTTGGAATGACTGATTAAAGGCTTCCTTTGTGAAGCCAGGCATCGTAACTTGAAACAGCACAAACATGTCGGTAGGTGGTGGTACTGGCGTATTGTGTGGTAAAGGAGCAGCAGTACTGGGCAACAGAGTCGATACAGCTGGGCAGTGATCTGTACAGTCGAGGTGACCCATCTCATTCAACAAACGAAGTTGTCCATTGACCAGCACCGATGAACAATTACAATCTGCTCTCAAATCACATTCTGTAAAGAGAAAAGGGCATGGCAAACAAAAGTTGCCAATAGACGCATTTTCAAACATACAAAAGGATCCGTACGCACACGGTGTCAGAGTATCACACTTTTCGCCAGGGCCATCAGCAGGCGTCGCTGGCATTTCTGATAACTCCGTTGATCCAGTTGAGGAATGGAGTGTGGAATTGCTAAGCTCAGTAACGTTGCTACTATTTGCAGTAATGTTGCTATTATTTGCAGATGCTTGCACGAGATGTCGATTACTCACGTGCTGATCATATACAGTCAATAGCCTTCTTCGTGTGGGCGCATTGGCACCAAACACCGTAACTCGAGGCATCTGGTCTGAAATGAATTCACAAGTGTAATAATTGCCATTATTCACTTTGAAGCCTTTCCCGTGTATTGTCAGCGGTGTAGACACCGACGATCGCGCACGAGATGGCTCAATCGAGGTCATTGCCTGCTTGACTGGAAAGCTGAAAGAACCTGACAAGGAGCCTCCATACATAGGCTGATACTCAAGTGTAAGAGAAACCACTGTTTCGCTGTATGGCCACGCTGGACTCACGCACACAATTTGCGTGGTTGAATTGAATGTGCACGGCTGTGATTGGACAGATGTGTGTTCACTCGAAAATCTTGCGTGAATTGCCACATCGCTGAAACCATAGCCCGAAAAGATCAACACCTCTCCCCCGACTGCAAGACACGACGTTGGCTGCACTTGTACCACATTCCCTAGGATAGACAAGGAAACAGTGCCTGCATTCATATTAACAGCAGTTCCATTGTACCCAATGATGACTTGCACAAGCCCTCCTGGACCAGTCCATGCTGGCACCAGGCACACAATGTCAGAGCTGTTGAGGATCGATGTCACGGTGGCCTGTACTACCAGCATGTTTCCCATTTTCAGAGAACACGAGTAAAATTCCAAGTCTTCGCTGTCGAACCCAGACCCAAATACTGTTATTTGCACACCACCTGTAGCCAAAATTGCTGTAGGCTGAATAGCAGTGAGAACCTGCTCCACCGTCACGACAAGGGGCTGTAGCGAAACTATCGGTGTGGATTCCATAATAACAATTAGCTCCACGTTGTCTGCTGGATAGTCCCATGCTACAGCGGGACAAATCATTGTGGTGCCATTGACGGCAGCAGATAGCACTGATGTCACCGTGTTTTCACTTGCTCGAACCTTGAGCTGACATGCATAGACGAAGGAGCGTCGATCCAGACCAGCACCAGTGACTGTGTAAAAAATATCTTCGCCTGCATCCACACGAGTCGGCGAAACCGATATCATGATTGCAGTCATTTCAAACGCAAGCGACAGATCAACAAAGGTGCTCGCAGCCCACGACCATACTTTGAGGGTGACAATTCCTGCGGCCTCTGCCCAAAGTGGAGTCAGGCAAGAGATTGAATCAAAGCTCTCAGCTGTAACGTCTTTCGAGAAAATCTCTGCGCCGTCAGCGAGGTCGGATGCAAAAGAGCACGCATAACTCTGGTTAGCTGTGAAGATCCCTGAAGCGTGTATAAATATCAGCGTGCCCCCATTCGCCCTGGCAACCGATGGTACTGATACATTTCCAAGAACAGGCACATATTCATAATCCAACACACCAACTTCAACTCGTCCATCCATGATAAGCGTGAGCGCACCTTTTCCCTTCTCGTTTACAGGAGGACTTGTGCAAAGAATGGATGTTGCGTCAATGACTTGTGCTGCACCAGTCATATCCTGCTTCCTCACGTCCTTGAAAGTGCACGTGTATGTCTCGGCACGATTGAAGCCATTCCCAAGCAATGTCACCACGCTTCCCCCCATGACCGGGCTGAAGCTGGGCATTGCACCATCCAACGTCTGCACGACCAAGAAGGCTGCCGAATCATCGGGATTCGACACGCGTCCGTGCTCAGCAAAGCGAGCTACCCGGGTGCCATTGTTGCGCAGATACATGTTGGTGATACCTTCGGAGCTCTCTGCCCACACAGGCAACCTACACAGCATCTCACGATGCGACAAGGGTTCTGCATCGACGAGCCCAGCAAACCCATCGAATTCGCACTGGTAGCCCTTCCCGAAAGGCTCAAAACCAAGGCCTCGCACTGTAATCTGGCCCTTGTGTGAAGCATAGCCCTGTGTAGGCTCTATTGCACTCCATGACTCTATCATGTCGTAGCGCACATCCTCAATTGGCGCCGCAACATATTGAAAGAGTGCAGATTTGCCCTGGAAAAATGACTCACTTTGCGGGTCGTGAAGCAAACGCACTGTGCAGGTTGCACCCGGACGCAGCCAGACTGGCGTATCAAAGACAAGAGTATTGAAAGATCCCACCACCGACGGGGCGCTGATGAGGCCGTGCTCATCGGCAATTAGCAAAAGATGATATCGATAACGTCCCGTGATAGTATCTGCCTGGAATCCACGACCTCGAATGGTGATCTGCGCACCTGGGCGGAGGGTGTGCGAAGAATCTGGAAAGATGCTCGACCACGATTCCACGTATTGGACTGCACGCAAAATCGAAGCTTGACGGTCTAGCACCCTGGTTGTAAGCGCAAACTCTTTATTGATATCACTTTCTGTGATGGGAGTTATGGTACAAGACAATTGCTGATCTGAAGAGTAAGCAAGACCAGTACATTCAAGTGAATCCAAGAGTACTCTGGTTTCGTACGGTTTTATTCCGAAATTTGCGCCAATAATTGTCACATATGATGGCCTGTCAGTACCAGCTTTGCCAGGCATCACAAGTCTCATTATGGGCGTCCTGTCTTCATAGACATCGAGACTCAGCGCCGCAATCAAAAGATCTTCAAGCCCCTCTGAACTTCGGTTTGTAAGAAAGTTATACACCAGCATCTGCCCGTCTCGCTGGCTCACCAGGCATTCACTTGCACCGAAATCGAACACAATTGTAGCAAATGAGACCTGCGAGCCTCGTAGCACTGTCAGCACCTCTGAGATGTGTGAATTCCTGAACGGGTCAAACCGCACAAGAAAGACAGGAGCTGTGTCTCTCTGGGGCCACTCACACGTCAGAGCCAACAGAGTGCCCGAGCTTGTCTCAAAAGCAAATGCCAGCGCAAGTCTACCCGAATTCCCACCCGCAAGAGCAAATGGTTCTGATAATTCGCCAGAAGATAGGGAATACATTCTTGGGCGCTGCGTGACAGAGTCAAGGAAAAAATATGATCGGCTGAAACGATCGAATGCCGAGATTGCAAAGACAATCGGTGACGGAAGCTGCGTCAGAATTGTCACTGCTCCTGTATTGATGCTGATCGAGACCAATCTGCCAACACAATTCACAACAACAAAATTACAGGCCGCATCGAACAAAACGTGCAGGGAGCGCAGTGGCTCTGGGGCGCCGCCGTGCGCCGCTCGAAGTTCCGAATGTGTCTATCGAACAACCTTTCTTTTCTATTTCCGGGCACTGCTGAGTCGCACAGAATCTTTGCTGTGTGCTGAGTCGCACAGAATCTTTGCTGTGTGCCAAGTGCTTGAAAAGCGCAGGAAACGCCGTAGCCCCCCGAAAAACAGTAAAAAAATTGCCTATTCTTTATGTTTTTTGCCAATTGACGCGGGGGTGTGCATCAATTAAGACAATTTTTTTCGGACGAGGCTTTCCGCATATTTTGGCCGTTGTAGGTGCAGTTGCAAGCTTTCAACACACAAAAAATTTGTGAGAAGAAAATTGGTGTCGGGATTCGGATGGCAACGCCTCCCCAAAAATTGGTATCTGAGAGACGGGATTCGGAAATTCGATTGGCGCACGGCGGCGTCGGAGCTCGTTGCCGCCGCGTGCCCAATCATAAGACACATGAAAGACATCACAAATGTCCTAGTCCTTCCAGCGTCCACTGATTAAAAATCCCTAATCAAAGAGGAGATCTAAATCGATCTGGTCTAGACCCTGTCGATTACTTTTGCGATTTCTGATTTTCTGGACCTGAACATAGAATCTAAATCAATGCACCTGGACACAAATAGGGCAGGATCTCAAAGAAACACACGACAACCTCACATGCACCGACGCTCTCTCTTAGGCGCGCGCACGCATACACACACACACCCTCTCTGTCATTCTCTCGCGCTTTCGTGCTCTCTCGTACGCTCTCTCTCTCTCACCGAGTAGCCGCCAGCACTCCTTCGCCTATCAGGCTAGCAGCGATAAGCAGCCCATGTGCTTCATCAGATTGCACATTCCAGATCGGCCCTGCAGTGATCGCAAGATGGAGTCGGCGCGTAATATCACCTCCTGGTAAACTCAGCACTAGCAGATGGTGTTTGGGCTGCAGCTCGTCGCCCGGCTGTGCAATGGCAGAGAGTGGGAGAGGGGAAAAGTTTGCAAACACGAAAAGAATCGGGAGAAAAAATGTATAGTTCAAGGAGGGGAAGTGAGACAAAGGTGTAGATCAGGGGGGGAAATACATACATATGTGTGTGCGTCTCTCTCGCAATCTTTCCTCTCTCTCCCATATTTTGTATAAAGAGCTCTACAGAGCGCCACGAAAGCACTGTAAATTGTCGTATCGTGTTTTCCGCAGTGGGTCCCTCTTGACTGACTTTTGGAAGACGTGAGACAGGGGGATCCTGTTGCTCAAATTTGTCCGAAATCTGACAGGAAAAACAGGAAAGAGAGCGCCTGTTGCTTACAATTTTCTAAAGAAATGACGTTCTTGAGTCTCTGCTCTTGGACGGGTTACTTTGGAGACACACTATCAAAAGAGCCCTGTACCAAGACACCAACCTGTGAAATGATGAGATACATTTGGCGCTGCGTGCTATCAAGCGCCGTGACGCCTTGCGGCAGCGCACGACCCGCATAGTTGCCGAGGAGGGACGTGTTGTACACCACGCTGCTGCAGTATTGAGAGATTTCTCAGAAGTCAGCTTCACTTTCATTGTACACACTCAATGGAGTCGCGAGCTGACTTTTAAGAATGTCTACCTCTGAGAGCTGGGTGGTTGCCGCTGTAGCTGCCATAGGTGTATACTATTACTCTCCCACGACGTCGCGTACACAACACTAGAGTGCACCCGCGGCGGCGCTGCATACAACTTCAACCACTCCGACCACGGCCCAGAAAATGACGAAGCTGAGACTGCACCCTCTGCAGACTTTGTGGCCACCACCACCCGAAACCGCACAAGGGTACCAGTGACAACAAAATTGCGCGGTATGGTAGCTCGCAGCACCGACAAGGGCACACGCGCTTCGAGCGACGCATAATTCCAGCTCAACCCCTGGTAAACATTCTCAAATGTCAATGCTATATTCATGAAGGCGCGCGGCAGCGCCAAAGCAGCCGCGCGCCACTCGAATCGGATTACTGTAGATTGAGTAGCAAACTGACTTTTCATAATTCCTACCTCGAGAGTATGCGGCACACTTGCGTTTTGTCCGACATATTCTAGCGTGACATTGCCCAGAGACGCTGCGCGTCTAAAGCCCAAATTCTTCCACGAAACATGCAGCTCGTTCTCAACATACGGCAGCAAATTGACCCATACTTGCGCGAGTGGGTCGCCAAGTTCCGCAATATGCCCGTCTGAACTAGACAACGGCACAAAATGCACCTTTATACACAGCGGCATTGAGCGACAGGTGCGTCTCGCGGGCGCTGCTGTCTCGCTGTGCAGGTCTACTGCCACCAGACACCGCACCTCTGTGCGTCCAATCCAGCTTGCATTCTTTTCGGTATTCTTCCCAGCATTCGTAAGATTCAATATGCAGCTCACAGCACCATCACCTTGGCAAACAGAGCCATTTACGTGTTTGAGATCAGAGTCAACGTGCGTGGCAACACCTGTTGCAAGTTCAATCCGAACCACGTCTGCGCTCTGGACATTATTCTCAACGCCGAGGCTATCCATTTCAAAGTCGCGCGCGTGCAGCGTTATTTCACATGCCTCCCCCACATAACACAGCGCCTCCGTAGCGACGCCGTGGTCGACTGAACTTGGACTTGTCACAAAGATTGGCGGCTGATTAGCAGCACCGCTATCACACGGGAACGCCGAAAACAGAGTATAGATAGCACTCGCTCCACTTTTCCACGTAGGAACCCCACTTCCTGCCCCCACCATTGCTGTGTCAATCACGTCGGCAGTGGCCATTTTGTGCTGACTGAAGCGCCCGGGTCCTGGCGTGTTGCCAAACGGCGAAATACCATGCGGACCCCCAAAAGCAAAGTCGAATTTCAAGACGTTACCCTGTTTTTTTGGGTGTCATTTGGGCTACTAGTATTTGCAACTCTTTTTTTTTTCGCGCAGCGACGAGGGAATTCAGCCCCGAGCCGCTGCTCGTGATAGGTATCAGGAAAACAGACGTCTTTTGAGAAGGAAAAAGACGTCCTTTGAGGAGGGAAAACAATGGTTTCTTTTGAAATCAGAAATGATCCCTTTTCATTCGTTCCGTTTTCTTGCCAGAAGGGATGCGGCGTCGAGTCAACAGGCACCACGCCACGCTTGCGGTGTACACGTATGCGTACGTACATTACACGTATGCGTACGTACATACGAATACGTGCACATATACTTTCCATCATCAGATACAACGGCGCAGGCCTCTGGCTGCAGCAAAATGGCAGTCTATACGCATCCACCCGTTGCCTTCGGCGACGGGCAAAACGCGCGAAATGCAGCACCTTTTGACTCTCCTCTGCCTCTTTTTTCTCTACTCTCCCTTTAGAACTGTGGAGAGGGGTAGATATTTCCGTGCCTCTTGTTAAGCACGCCGCTGTACTAAGCACACGCCAAGTTGCCCTGTGATGCACAGTCTTCTCACCATGATAGAATTGTTCAGTTTTCGCGGCAATTCCGATCACGAACTAGAAACTGCAAAGTTCCTCTCGAAAGGTCGGACACACCAACCCTGGCATGCTGCGTGGAGGTGAGTCACTGAAACTGCACAGGTTTTTTTTCCTGCTGAGCACGGCGCTAGCATGCCTCTTGGAGACGGCCAGCAGCTTGCAGCCTCTTTTTGCCGGGCAAGTCATGTCTCACGTACCCCCTATTTCGAAAAAGACGTCTTTTGGGGAAAATTTGAAAAAAGATGATCCTGTTTTCAAATCGGATTTTCTGCTTGTTCGATTTCACAAAATCGCCGTTTCTCGGTTCGTACGGAAGTTTGGCCTCTTTTCTTGTGATCCGTAGGGCCAGTCCGACCTCTGATGCTCGGAGGCTGAGTGCAGTAGTGGTAACCACTGCTAATGCACTCAGCCGCCGCGCGCCAAAAAAATGGAAAAGTTGCACAACCTGACGGCGATTCGGGTTTGCATCAAAGTCCGAGTACCAGCGGCAAGACGACCATAAGTGTACGCACACCCCCCCATGTTCACACTGCAGACTCGTGTTGCACGGAGCTCCATCGTGATCGCCTCCCGAACACTGCGTTTGCGGCCACACTCCGAATTGCGTCGTAGCACCCCCACCCAGGAAGCATGCCGCTTCGAAACGTTGATTTTTGATTCCTCCGGTGTTCCCGTGTCCATCTGTAGACATGGGATTGTACTGCACCATAGTGTGTTGATCGCTATCAAATGCTTTGAAAGCAAATGACGGATGCGGTGCCAAAAAGCGGTCTGATCCAGCGTAGGATAAACCGATAAAATTTGATGCAGAATTGCCATCCCCTGCCTTCCGTGTCCGTGCTGTCACTGCCACTTCGACAAGCGGCGGCACCACCGCGACCGGCGACGCAAAATTGCGAACAGGCTGGGTGCTGCAGTCGAGTGAGGAGCATAGTGGTACATAAGTCTCCAGCGCTGCGCTCTCCAATTGGTCTGTACTTCTAGACGACGATGTGTCGCCCCAGATGCCCCAGTAAGGATCGTGCTGCACGTGAGCGCCCGCAGCACCATGTAATTGAGTCTGATTTGCATTGACAGCACAGGCCGTCGTGTTTGCGAGCTGACCCAGGTCGGCGTCATCACATTGCCGCAGCAAAAGATGCGGCCGTGTGTCATTGCTCGCAAGTGCTGACAGCCACACAATCAGGGCAGATGCTTCGGGCATAATGGTGATGACTTTCTCCATCCTACCAACAACCACTCGCTCACCTCCCATGCTCCGAAACTCCGACGTGGGGTCGCCAGAATCGTACAGGTGCGTGATTGTAAAATTGTTTGCCCCACTACTGCCGCCTAGCGTCTGCATGTCCACGGAACGCCGAGTCAATTCGCTAATGCAGCCATCTCCCGCTGCCCAATGTTTATCTTCATTTCCTGTTCCCTGTCCCAGCACGAGCTGTGCCACGCAAAGAACTCCATGTCGCTTCTGCAATGCACATTGGGAACTGCACGCCGCATCCTCTACACACTGGGGATGCGCACCAACTGCATAACTGCACCCCGGTGATTGGACAAATGCTGTGGACATCGTCACCGTCACCTCTCGCCGACCATCGTTAAAGTATCGGTCAACTTTCCACGTAACTTGCCCGGCAAAAAGAGGCTGCAAGCTGCCGGCCGTCTCCAAGAGGCATGCTAGCGCCGTGCACAGCACAAACCTGTGCCATTTCCGCGACACACCTCCATGCAACATGCGTTGGTGTGTCCGACCTTTCGAGAGGAACTTTTGCAGTTCTTTACGAACCGGATTTTTCGGAGTGAAGGATTTTTCGGATAGTTCGGTCAAAATTTTGGCATTCGGGGCGCAGAACATCACAAAAGAGCCACACACACACAGCCCAGCCCAACTTCCTTCGACCTTCCTTCCCCGTCATCAGTGACAGATTACATTGTGTGACAAATGCTGCTGCATACTGCCTGGCATCTATACTGCCCTTGGGTTTCAGCAACCATTTCCCACCGTGTCTGACTTGCTCCCTCTCCTCCCAGACCTTTCTTCACACTTCTTGCAAATTCCGGGAATTTCCTCGATATTTCGTTCATCATACAGTGTGTTTTGCGTGTAGGATGCGATAATATTTCAGATTGGAGTATTCTCCGAAAAATCCGGTTCGTAGAGTTCGTGGTCGAAATTGCCGCGAGAACTGAACAATCTGACGATCATGGTGAGAAGAATGCGCATAACAGGGCAACTGGGCGTGTGCATTGTACGGTGGTGTGCATAACAAGGGGCCAAATATGCATGGATAACATCGACCACTCTCTACAGTGCTAAAGGGAGAGTAGAGAAAATTGAGGCGGTGGAGTGACAATAGGGGCTGCATTTCGCGCGTTTTGCCCGTCGCCGAAGGCAACGGGCGGACGCGTACAGACTGCCAATTTTGCTGCAGCCAGGGGCCTGCGCCGCTGTATCCGATGATTGAAAGCAGATGTGCACGTATTCGTATGTACGTACGCGTACGTGTACACCGCAAGCGTGGCGTGGTGCTGTTTACTCGACGCCGCATCCTTTCTGGCGGAACGTTGGATGCCGGAACGGTGCATAATGTTATGCTACGTGTAAATGACGTGCAGTGTGCCTGCGTGCATGGGCACATACATACATTTTGGCATGTATGTGTCGGTGTTGATGTGGGTTGGGATGTGTTAGTCACACGGGGGCATGTTGTGTTTGCAACGCTTGGCAGGTGGACGCAATGTCCTATATGGAGGATCTGCAGAGTTTCGTCTTTGACGAGTCCAAGTGTGTCACCTACAAATGGCTCAGGTCTGGACGTAGTACCAAGAAATGATGCTTGTGAAATGCATTACAGGCAACGTGTGAGCACATAGAATCAGAATACAATATTAACAAGTATGAATATCCATGCATACATGCGTGCGTGGATGCATGCATGCATGTATACATTCATAGAGATCGGCGTCCGTGCATGTATACTTGCATGTTGACACGCATACCTACCTACTCACCATACGACTGCTGTCGTGTGCGTCTGCTGCCCACTAATCTGCCACACATGCAGGTCTCGATTTGACACGCTGCGTATGCTTGTGGCACCCGTGACAAATTTGCACGCATATTGTATGTATGCGTGCAGTCAAATCTTTGTGTTCACGCCACACATACACACGCAACGTGTTTGCTCCCTTTCTCACGAGTGCACGCTCCCGTGCTCAAGCGCTCTGTGGCGCTCGCAAACATGAGCGTGTGAACTCTCTCATCCGCTCGTGTTTCCTCGCTCTTTTATTCTTTCTCTCGCTTTCTCGCACTGACGTACACACATTTGTGGACAGCACTACGCTGGGCGTTTCGGCCGACGTGTCCAAGAGAATGCTCTTTCAATTTGCTGAAACCAATTCTGCCAAAGTACGTGATACATAGTATGCAGCTAGTACGTATTATTTACTATTATGCAAAGATTTGATACATTTGATGCAAAGGAAATGCTCTTTCAGTTTTTTGATACCAATTCTGCCAACGTCCGTGATATTGAATATGCAATCAAAAGAGTCTTCTTTGGCAATTTGATTAGACCCCATTATGCCACTGCAAGCAACGACACATTGGATAGCTGGCCTATCAGATTGCTCTCCAGATTGGCAGCTGGTCATAAAGATTTTTTTTGAACATGACACGTAAGATGAGGCATCCTGGGGGTCTTGGCTACCCTAACAAAGAAATCTGTCGTTTGCACGCAGAGTTCTCGACCAAACACAATTGAAAGAGAACTCTATGACAGCTAAAAGAGTCTTATTTGGCAACACAAAGATATGTATTAGTTCAGTACAGAGAGGCGACGGCCCATTGGATATCTGAACTCTGAGATCGCTCTGCGAATTAGCAACTGATTATACTAATTACAGAGCTGGCACAAAAGGATAAAGCGAAAAGAGTAGACACGAAGCGATTGTAGAAGTTAAAGATTTGTAATTGTAAAGCCAAGACAGTTTTAATTGTAGAAGCAAGAGAGTTTTTATTGTAGAGCTAGGAGAGTTGTACTGATGGAGCTAAGAGACTTCATTGTAGAGCTAACCGACCTGGCGTTCGCACGTACAGTGCTTACAACCAAATCCACTGAAAGAAACGTATCTCATGAGTAAAAGAGACCTGTTGCCAACTAGCAGAGACTTATGCAGAAACAGAAAGAGCCTCCGTCTATTTTCGTTTGTGTTTTTTTTTTTTTTTTAATTTTTGAAGGACGCGTCCTTTGCGAAAATGCTCGACAAACTGCATATATGACGGTAGAGCCGATGAGAGAGAAAGAGAGAGAGAGGCAGAGGCAGAGGGAGTGAGAGGGAAAGAGAAAGGGAAAGGGAGAGGGAAAGCGAGAAGGCGTAGGCGAGCGTTGGGAGGGAGAAATACACTTCCAAATGAAGATGTTCAAAGATTGACTGGGTCCCACTCTGCCACGTATACTATCATGTTCGTGTACACAAATCTAGATGGATTAAATGCTTTTTATACATACGAACATAGAAGTTCCAAGAGAAAGCGTTCAAAAATGTTCTGGTTCCCACCCTCGTATAATGCTCGTATTCAAAAATGTAGATGAATATACATAGATATTGTCGATGAATCAATCAGAAGATAAAAGAAAATTGAGTGATATTCATACGGTTGTGTGTACGTGTGTATTTGCAAACTGTGTTTCAACATACGCACGTACAACCATATACATTCACCTTAACACATACACATACACATGCACACGCACACATACAAACACACAAACACAAACAAACACACACACACATATTCACACTCACACACACGCACACACATGTAACCAGACGTATGGTAGTAAGTGGCATGACACACACACGCACACACACAAACACAAAAACACATACACGAACACACATGCACACACACATATGCAGGTAACCGCGACGTACGGAGTAAGTGGCAAGATACACACATACACACACACACACACACACACACATGAGCACACACACACAAACACACACAAACACACATACACACACACACACACACACACACACACACACACACACACACACACACACACACACACACACACACACACACACACACAC
>Ga0209491_10006965_pt1 | contig 15251 bp, 19 predicted proteins | sample BON02_FD_187213 | JGI IMG/M metagenome (GOLD analysis project Ga0209491, IMG submission 187213) | Freshwater microbial communities from Lake Bonney liftoff mats and glacier meltwater in Antarctica - BON-02 (SPAdes) (version 2) | ecosystem: Environmental > Aquatic > Freshwater > Ice > Glacier...
AGGGAGGAAGGGAGGGAGGGAGGGAGGGAGGGAGAGAGGGAGGGAGGGAGGGAGAGGTCGTTCCTCTTGTGTGTTGACTGAAGATGAAATGGATGCATTTTAATGTGCGTCTGTATTTTGTCATTCTCTCCGTAGGCCGCTTTTTTTAAATAGCACGAACAAATGCTATATGGAGATAAACAGGGAAAACAAGTGTGTGATTCGAGTTTAGACATGGATGAAACTTTGTGTGTGTGTGTGTGTGTGTGTGTGTGTGTGTGTGTGTGTGTGTGTGTGTGTGTGTGTGTGTGTGTGTATAAACAGACGCTGCTCCAGCTAGCCGTAGGCCGCCTTTTTTTTAATAACACGAAAAAATGCATGGCCCTCGAGCCCGTTTCAACGCAGCTAAATAAATCCTGGAGGGGGAGAAAGGGAGGGAGGGAGGGAGGGACACAAAGTTCCTCTTTTTCTTTTCCTCTTTTTTCTTTCTTCTCTTTTTTTCTTGGGGGTTCTGGAAGGCTGGTCTTTAGGTTCCTTTAAAATGAAGGGGCGTGCGACAAGGACTAGCCGGAGCCTGTGAGAGGACATTTATTTATTTATTGATTTATTGATTTATTAATTCATTTGTTTATTCGTTTATTTATTTATATATTTATTTATATATTTATTTATTTATTCATTTATTCATTTATTCATTTATTTATTTATTCTGAATATATTTCCTAGTAAGACGCTCCCTTGCTCATCCACTTACTCACTTCCTGTCTCCCCCCACCCTCACCCATTTTCCCACCCACAGGAGCAGCGGCAACAGCAGCAGCAGCGGGCGGTGCCTCCCCCGCTGCCAACAACGAGAAGGACAAGGCGGACGGGGAGGGTTGGGAGGTGGTGCATGCGCGGGAGCGCCGGCCTTCTTTCTCGGTGAGGGATCGATGAGAGAATGAAGAGAGTGAGAGTACATAGAGAGAATGAGCAGAAGAGGAAAGACCCAAAGGAAGAAGCGCTCGTGTATTTTGTTTTCTAAGGGAAGATATAAACTAATTTTATTTGATGGGATCCTTTTTAAAAGGAAAGGAGTTAAAAAAAGGAGGGAGGGAGAGAAGTGAGGGTGGTAAAAGTGCGTGAATAGCAGAAGAAAAAGAAGAAGAAGAAGAAAAAGAAGACGAAGAGAGAGCGAGCCTTTGGAAGGCCCTTGTGTTTCTGACATACAAGAAGAAGAAGAAGAAGAAGAAGAAGAAGAAAAAGAGGAAGAAGAAGGAGAAATAATAGGAAGAGAAAAAGAGGAAGAAGAAGAAGAAGAGAGACAACGCAACAGTAGAGATCTAAGCGAAGAGCAAGCAAGCACAAAATGTCTAACAAAAAGAAGAAGAAGAAGAAGAAGAAGAAGAAGAAGAAGAAGAAGGAGAAAAGAATGAGCGAGAGATGATAGAGGAGGAGAAGGAGAGGGAGAGGGAGAAGGAGGAATGGAAATAGAACCAGCCGGACAGAAGAAGAAGAAGAAGAAGAAGAAGAAGAACAACAACAATTAAGTCAGAAAAGAACAAGAAAAAATTAATAAAAACAACACAACCAGAACACTTTCCTTGCCTCTTCTTCCTTCCCTTTTTCACTACTTCTCTCGTTCGTCTCTTGCTATTCCTCTTTGCCTCCCACGCGATGTCGCTTCTCTCAAGCGAGCAACTGTACGTGTGCGTTCATCTATATCTCTATGTGCGTGCATGCATATGCCCTTTGTCTAAGCTCCATTTCCCAAAATGTACTTTGACGCTTTCTTCCATGCCTTCTCCTTCTCTCTCTCCTTCTCTCTCTTTCTCCTTTTCTGTCATCATCTGTGTGTGTTTTCGTCGTGTCGATTAGCCTATCAATTACATACAGTAGGTCTTTGTCCTTCTCCCTCTCCTTTCAAAGAAGGTTGTTCTCTTCTTCTTCTCTCTAAACCGACTTGAAGATCCTTCCATCTCCTTTTCTCCGTTCATTTCTCTTCTAAGTCTCCTCCCTCCCTCCCTCCCTCCCTCCCTCCTTCCCTCCCTCTCTACCTAACATATCACATTATTCTCTTCCTTCCAATCAAAATCCAAAAGAAAACAGGGGGAGAGGGAAGGAAGGAGAGGCTCAAGGATTGCTCTTGAATTCCTCCACCCCCTGCTCATTAATCACACAAATGTGCAACATATCTCAGAAACCCACCACACTTAAAAAATCACAACACGAGGGAGGAAGGGAGGGAGGGAGGGAAGGAAGGAGAGGCTCAAGGATTACTCTTAAACTTCTCAATCCCATGCTCATTAATCACACAAATATGCAACATATCCCGAAACGCCTCATTATAATCCAAGCTATACCCCACCACAAACAAATCGGGAATATCAAAAGCCACATAATCCGCCTTGAAGCCACAAGAGCGATGCGTCCTCTTCTCCATCAACGCCGCCACCCGTATACTCTCAGGCTGAGCATTCTTCGTAATGTGCGGCACCAGCTGCGACATCGTCAAGCCCGAGTCAATCAAGTCCTCCACCAAAAGCAAATGCCGCCCCTTCAAATTCTTCATGTCCGTCCCCGTAATTTGCACTGTGCCCGTGCTCTCCGTCCCTTCGTAACTCTTCACCCGGACAAAATCAAAGGAAAATTGAAATTTGGCCGTGTTCGTCCTCCTGTGCGATGACAAGTTGATCAAGGCACTCTGCAGCTCCCAAAAGAAAGACGAGCCACCCTTGAGCACACACAAAAGATGCAAGGTCTTATCGGCATATTCCTGGTTGATATCAAAAGCAAGCTTGTGAATTCGATCTTGGATGAGGCCATGCGGGATAAGGACGTGGGAGACGGCGTCTTGATATTGGGGAGGGATAAGAAACGAGGAGATGGGGAGGAAAGGCGCTCCGGAGCTCTCGCCTTCGTCGGGGATGCGGATGATGCCCGTGCGCCGTGTGGTGGGGACGCTGCTGCTGCTACTGCTGCTGCTGCTGCTGCTGCTGCCACCATTGCCAGTGGTGGAGGTGGTGTGGGTCTCGTCGTTGTTGGTCATGGTGCTCACGCCGTTGGTACTCATTTCCTGTGCTGGTTTAGAGGGTAGTCAAGGGGAAGGGGTGAAGAGTGAGAATACGATTGTAGCGGAAGTCTTGTGTGTGTGCTTTTGTAAGCATGTAGTGCTGTGTTAGCGCAGCACCGCGTGGGTGCTTGCGCAGGACAAAAGCCTCTGCGCCTCCGCGCCGACCACACTTGCGCTCGTCATCTCCACACACAAATGTGCCGTAGGGAAAAGGCTGTCAGGTGTGTGCTTGTGGCGTCGTGCGGGCTCCTTTACTTTGGGTGGTGCGCCGCGGCGTATAGAACAAAAAGAGAATCGTGCAGGTTCCCCGAGCGACGACTACCGCACTAGAAAATGAGCCCGGCCTGCGCCCAAGAGCTTAGGCGTAAACGTTAGCAGAGAGACGAGGCTCTGTGCTGTTTGTGGGTGTGGTTGGGTGGGTGTGGTGGGATTTGTTGGAGTGAAAATGTGATGGTGGCGGGAGCAAGCAATGATCACGGCCGCCGTTGCTGGCTTGCTTCTCTTCGTCTTGCCCTGCGTCTCTTTCACGCCACCGCCTCCCAGCAAACACACCCCAACATTCTGGCTACACATTCCTAACACTGTCCCCGTCGTCTTTTCAACCCCATTGAACCCACAGGAAGCGCCGCAAACCACACACAAGACCGGGAACACCCAGCCAAGCCCCACTCTCGCCTCCCCAGTTTTGCCCCAGCCCACCTGCACCCAAGCACCACACCACACCCTACCAGCAGCAGCAGCAGCAGCCAGCCACGCCAGCACCATGTCGAACGACTCGAAATGGCAGATTTTCATTGGGAACGTCAGCAGCTCCACCACGGACGACAGGTTGCGCCAGGTCTTCTCTACGGTGGGGCACGTTGTGAATGTCCGCGTCATGACTGACCGCGGGGACCCCAAGAAAGGTATGGACACACACACACTGAGCATGCCATCCTCATTTCACCTAAATACCCTCTTTGTCCGCCGCTCCATCTCCGTGACCTTTTCGCCTCATCCGATTCTACTACTGCCCGCATGTCCTTACTCACCCCACCCTCCCTCCTCCCTTTCCACACAGGCTACGCCTTCGTCGAATACGACAATCCCGACACTGCCCTCACGGCCATCCAAAACCTGGGCAACGTCGAAGTAGACGGGCGGCGACTCCGCGTGGGGTTCAGTAACAACAGCGGGCTCGAAGCGATAGCGAAGCAACGCGGACTGACCATCACGCCCAATGGAGGGGTGACCGGCAAAAACCTCGAAGGAGTCCTGACTCAATTTTCGCTACCGGATATGTACGATATGATTGCGCATTTGAAAGAGGTATGTGATTGCTGGTTCCTTGTGATTCGCATGAAGGAGGAAGGGAAGGAAGGACGGAAGGAGGGATTACTTGCCGTCTAGTTGCCCGTATTTAGAGAAACTCCAGAGGCTACCGAATCAGCCAATCATCAAACTTTTCCTCCCTCCCTCCCTCCCCTCCGCACAGGTGGCCGAAACCAAACCCGAAGAACTCCGCCTCCTCCTCATCTCCCACCCTCAAATCGCCGAGGCCATCGTCCACATGCAAGTCAAAATCGGCATGATCCGTCCCCTCGCCCGCGCCTCCGACCAGCAACCTTACCAGCAGCAGCAGCAGCAGCAGCAGCAGCAGCTACCACAGCAGCTCCAACTCCAACCACCGGCTCATCTTGGTGCCTTCGGCCAGCAGCAGCAGCAGCAGATAGGAGGACTAGCGGCTGCTGGTGGGTATTATCAAGCCCAGCCTCCTCCACTCCCTCCTCCTCAGCAAGTAGGAGGGTGGAGTGGTCAGGTGCCGCATTTACCACCAGCTGTGCAGTTCGACCCTTCCGCTGCTGCTGCTGCTGCTGCTGCTGCTGGGGGAGGAGGGGGGCTAGGGGCGTTGGGTGCTATGTTTGCGGGAGGGGATCCGGCGCTTGCGCAAGAGACGTTGAGGCAGCTTATGACTGTCACACCGGAGCAACTGGCAGGGATGGACCCCGGACAGAGGCAGATGCTGATGGAGTTGCGGCAGGCGGTTTTGAATCAGACGCAGCAGCCGGGAGGGATGAGGTAGAGGTAGGCCCTCCCTCCCTCCCTCCCTCCCTACCTACCTGATCCAAGAATATGAGTATCACACCGGAGCAATTTGCAGGGATTGAGTCGGGGCTGAGGCAGATGCTGATGGTGTTGCGGCAGGCGGTTTTGATGCAGACACAGCAGCCGGGAGGGATGAGGTAAATGTGGAGGGAGGGAGGGAGGGAGGGAAGGCAAGGAGGTAGCTTCGGGGTAAGGCGAGATTGAGAGAAGGAAGACGCAAAGATACATATAGAAAGAAGAAACACAACAACAGCAAGAAAATGCAAAGCAAGAAGAAAGCGCGTTGGTAAACGATTGTATTTGATGTTTGTCGTCCTTTCCTTTCCTTCTTTTGACTTGAATAATAAAATTGATGAAATGATAAGATGATACATGATTCCAATGTGTTGGAAGCGCGTGTTCTGTGTGCGATTGCAAGGCTAGACAACGACTCGCCTCTCTTCGTCAAGAAACGTTCCATCACCTACTTGTTTTTACTCGCACACAGGGAAAATCACACAAGCTAGCGCCTAAAGCTCTCTCTCTTCCTCTCCCTCGCTGGCACATATATATGAATAAATTAACTGATTTGTCTACTAAATTATAACATGCCCACACTACAGGCAGGCACGCAGGTAAGGAATAAAGAAGACAGACGCCCATATCTTCACACACAGTCACGCTTCCCCTCTCTATGCTCCCCCTCTATTTCTCACGCCCTTCCTCTGACTCTCTTTCTCTTTTATATTATTCTTCCCTTTCTTCTCTTCTTCTTCTCTCCTTACATACACGTCGACTTGTCATTTTTGATTTTGGGTGAGTGTGGGTTTGGTTGTTGTTGTGATTGGTGTGTGTGATGATAAGTGATTTCTCGTTTGTTTGTCTTGTTGTTGTTGTTTTCTCTCTCTTCTCTCTCTCTGTCAGTTCTCCTAATCTTCTCCTTTTATTTCAAATTTCTCTCCTTCTACAAATACACACACAACTAGGACAAGATAAAGAGAGACACACGCGCGGAAACAAAGGACGGATAATGGTGTCAGTATACAGGTCCTTCCCTTCCTCCCTCCCTCCCTCCCCCTTCCCCCCCTCCTCCACAGAAAAATCCTTCCCCCTTCCTCCTCCTTCCCTCCCTCCCTCCCTCCCTCCCTCCTTAACTGATCTGTCCCCACTTCGCATACTTATCCGCCCCTCCCGCCCCAGACGCCGCCGGCGCCCCACTCTCCATCTTGGCCCTCCCTCCCTCCCTCGCCACCGGGCTGGCCTGCGTCTGCTGCACAGGCGAGGCCACCTCGCGCTGCCGCTGCTGCTGCTGCTGGCGCTCTTCGCTGGTGTAGACACTGCTGTTTCCTTGAGGGCCGACAGGGGTACGACGACCACCACCCACACGCTTCTTCCTCTCGGCGATGATGTACGCAATAATGACAGCGCGGAGCTCACGGATGTTCTTTACGTCGGTCGACGCAAATTTCGCGATCAGAGAGGGACCGTAATCGAGCATTTCTTCTAAAGTGAAGTGGTACAGGTCTCCATAGCCCTTATAAGGCTTGCAGGTCACCTCGGAACAACGCAAATTATCGCACAAGGGGATGTCTTTCTTCACCATCACCCCGACAGGGTTGTAGAGGTAATCCTCCTTCGAGCGGTAAAGCAAGACCTTCCCCTTGTTGATAATCCAAAAAGTCTCCTTCCACTCCTTCACAATCAACGTACGGACCGAAATGCGGGCCAGCACATTCCCCTCCATCTTATGCTCAGCCGCAATCGCCGCCTCCGTCGCATTGACCTTCTTCCCTCCCGGCGAGCTCACATTCCTCGACGGACTCTCAGGCGCAGCCTCCTGCTCCTGCTCCTCACGCTGCTGCTCACGCTGCTGCTCGCGCTGGGCAGGAGCAGCGGCAACAGCAGCAGTAGCAACAGCGGCCTTCTTGGGCGCTTCCCACGAAATGCCAAAGTCATCATTGTCCCACCCATCGTCAGCCTTGGGGCTGCTGCTCGCCGCCACCTGCTGCTGCTGCTGCTGCTGCTGCGGGGCGACAGCGGCCGCCCGAGTGGGAGTGGCCGCCTTGATTGCCACCACGGGTCCGGCAAAGAGGGAGAGATCCGCGTCCGTCACGCTGGCCTTGCTGCTGCTGTTGCCGCTGCCGTAGGGCGATCCAGCAAGAGGAGATGCAGAAGAGGCGTAGGGGGACCCTTGGCCGGTGTGCAACCCGCTGTTGAACGCGGGGCTGGCGGGAGAGTAAGTGCCATAGGCAGGGCTTGCTTGTCCGTAGGCCGAAGAAGGGCTGCTCCCAAAGACGGGGCTACTGGAGGGGGAGGGGGTGTAGGTTTGGGAGGTGACGATGGGCGCGGGGGGTTGGAAAGCGGATTGGGCCGAGGGCGACCCCCACTGCTGCTGCTGCTGCTGCTGCTGCTGCTGCTGCTGGTGGTAGTGCTGGGGCGGCGCAAAGACTTGCGGGGCCGCCAGGGCCTGCGGCTGCTGCTGCGGCGGCTGCTGCTGCTGCTGCTGCTGCTGCTGCTGCTGCTGCTGCTGCTGCTGGTGGTAGTGCTGGGGCGGCGCAAAGACTTGCGGGGCCGCCAGGGCCTGCGGCTGCTGCGGCGGCGGCTGCTGCTGCTGCTGCTGCTGCTGCTGCTGCTGCTGCGGTCCGCGAGAAGGGGAGTAGAGCGCGGCGGAGCTGGCTTCGGCGTAGGGGGACGTGTAGCCTGCCCGCGCAGCTTGGTGGTAGGGGGAACCAGAGGCGGCCGTAGGGGACTTTTGACTCTTGTTCTCCATTCCTAAGACAGCAAAGGGGTTGATCAGGTCGTCCAAGGCCGCGGCTTGCTGCTGCTGCTGCTGCGGGCTCATGGGGGTGGGCTTGGCGGCATTGCTGCTGCTGCTGCTGCTGCCCTGGATGGCCACGGGGGCGGCGTAGATGGTGTCGAAGGGGTTGTCGCTGTAGGGGTTGTTCATGGTTGCCTGTTGCCTGTGTGTGTGTGGTAGGAAGGGAGGGAGGGGAGGGAAGGGAGGGTGTCAGTCAGAGGTGGTGGAGGGAATGGGATGGGGCAGAGGGGAAGAGGCGTCCCTTGTGTTCTGGGTAGCAGCGTCGTGTGGACTCAGCTGCCTGGGTGGAGCTGTGTGTGTGTGGACGCCTGGGAAGCAAGGCGTGTCAAGTCACACAAGATGGACATGCCCCAGATGTGGAGAAAACACAGAAGCGGGCGTCGTCCTTGTCTGGAGGGGACGACCGCGTCGTCGTAGACAAGTAGTGCCAAGCAAGCGTGTCGTGTGCAAAGGGTGGTGGTGTGTAGTCCCTGCTCGTCCTTGGTCGTAGTGTGTCCTTGGCCTGGGCGCCTCGGTGCCGGCGTTGTCAGTCGGGTGGAAACAATTCGCGACGCAGCAAGGACGGGTAGCCTAGGGGTTGTGGGTAGTGAGTGTGAAGGGGTGGGGAGGCCAGGAGGGATGCGTGCTTTGGCCCATTGGCTTATTCCCATAGAAGAAATGTGTGGCTGTGTGTGGGGTGGGAGAAAGCCCAAGGCGCAAAACCACACACACAACACGCAAGAAGGAGACAATCCTTGTTGCCCCTTAAGCCTGTTGCAAAGGCAGTCGATGCAACCAAGAATGGCGCTCGAGGGAAGGCAACTGGAGACGAAAGAAGGAGGGCAGCAGGCGCCTCGCCGTTCAGCGAGAGTGAGCCGCTGGAGAAACACCCAAGCAAAGTGAGCAACCTGCTTGGCTGTCTCAAGCAATCTCATGCCGGCCCTTTGTTTTAGCGTAACACAACAACAAGTACGCAATCCACAAACAAGCCCAAAACCCGAGCAGCTTGTCTATTCAACACGCGCGGCAAGCCAGAGGCGCAGTGGCATGCCTGTAAAATATATACGAACTGTCAATGCCGCCGCTTGTGATTTGCCTTGCGGGCCAACTTGCACTGGCTTTTGCTACCCTTGTCCACACCCCTGCTTTGCGGCACCACACACTCATTCCACTGCACCAACCCACCCACCACTTCCACAGGATCCTCATCTTTGCCCGCTGCACGGCTGCGTCTCCCCAGGTCGCATTTTTTCGAGCCCACCCACCCCCTGGTTGCTTGTTGTTGACTCGTGCCGTGAGAGCGTGACAAATCAGTCTCGAAGCTCCACACACACCTCTTGCCGCCACCAGCACACTCTTGCCATAATGTCGTCGTACGAGAACCTGTCCCCGCAAGTCATTACACGGGTGGCCCGGGAGATCCAGGACCTGGTCCGCAAGCCCACCCCTGGTAAGCCATATGTAGTGTGTGTGTGAGCGGAGGGTTTATCACCTGGCGAGGCTTTAGGGAGGGGTAGGGTAGCGAGAACAACAACGGGCACAGGGAGAAAGGCGTAGATTTGTTGCCACTCGGCATGCAAGTTTCCTTTGCTCAAGTAGTCGTGTTCTTTTGTTGTGTGTATGGCATACAGGAAAAAAGGAAAGCATTATGACCCACTCTTCCCTCGACCTTGACTCGTCGCTCACATACCACGACCGTTCTCCCTATTATTTCCTAAACACGAACAAACAAAACAGGCATTCGGCTCATGCAAAACAACTGCGACAACATTGCCGAGATCCACGCCGAGATTGACGGGCCTGGTACGTGCTGATGTTGCTTTCTCCCCCCTCCCTCCCTCCTTCCCTCCCCTCCCTCCCTCCCCCCCTCCATTCCCTTCTAACTTTCTTCCAACCTGTCTCTGTCAAGCCGTCGCTTTATAAGAGGTGTTCACTCAAAATTGCACTTTTCGATCCGATTGCGCCGCCTCCTCTTCGCTTACCTATCCTCCCTCCCTCTCTCCCTCCCTCCCTCCCTGCAGAGGACACCCCCTACGTCGAGGGCAGCTTTCACGTCAAGCTCGTCCTCAGCCAAGACTTCCCTAATTCTCCTCCTCGCGGGTTTTTCCTGACCAAAATTTACCATCCCAACGTGAGCAGCACCGGGGATATTTGTGTGAATACCTTGAAGAAGGATTGGACGCCGACCACGACCTTAGTCCATGTGCTGCAGGTAAGCAACATCCTCCCTCCCTTCCGCTCTCCCTCCCTCCCTCCCTCCCTCCTCCTTGCGGGTTTTCTTCTTGAAGGAGACTTATCACCCCAATGTGAGCAGCACGGGGGACATTTGTGTGAATACGCTGAAGGAGGATTGGACGCCCACGATGACTTTGGTGCATGTGCTGCAGGTAGGGAGGGAGGTAGGGAGGGAAGGAGGGGGGGAAGTGCTTTCGTTTCTTTTCCCCCATTTTGGCAGGTGATCCGATGTCTCCTCATCGTGCCTTCCCCGAAAGTCAACGACAAGGCGGGCAAGCAATTCATGATCTTCTACAAAAACCAAAAAAAACAACCCTCTCCCTTCCTCCCTCCCCTCCCTCCCTCCCTCCCTTCCACCAGGTGATCCGTTGTCTGTTGATTGTGCCCTTCCCTGAAAGCTCCCTCAACGACGAAGCCGGCAAGCAATTCATGACATCCTACGAAGACTACGCAAAACGCGCTCGGCTCCTCACCTCGGTGCACGCCCTCCGGAAGAGCAGCAACAGTACCAGCAGCAGCAGCAGCAGCAGCAGCAGCAGCAGGAGTAGCAGGAGTAACAACAACAGTAGTGCGGCAGAGAAGGAGGGGAAGCTCCCAGTAGGCGCGGAAGAGGAGGAGGGGGAGGGGTTGAAGGGGGTGGGGGAGGGAGGGGAGGAGGGAGGGGCAGGGGTGTTGGGGTCTCCGAATGTGGTGGGGCTGGCGAAGAGGAAAGTGAACCCGAACCAGAAGGAGGCGGCGTCGTCGGTGGATAAGCGATTGAAGAAGAAGGGGCTGAAGCGGCTTTAGGAGACATAGAGAGAAAGAGCTGCCATTTTGTCTGTTGCTGCGCGCGTGCGTGGTGGTGTGTGATGATAGTCTTTTAGGAGGAGGAGCGGAAGGGGTGAGGGAGGGAGGGCGAGGAGCAGGCTGCACATGCAAACGCATCGCAGGATGCTTTCTCTTGGTATTGTTAACGCTTGTCAGAGTGAATGGATGGGTGAGAGCGATTTATTTAGCAACAGAAGGAGCACGTAGGCTATATGAGTAGAAGCAGCAAGAGAAGAGCAAAGACAGACAGGGAGAAAGATAAGACGGAAACAAGCCAAACAACCAACAGGCAGAGAGAACGACATTGGATCTGTGTGATGTTGAGGAGGAGGATTGTGTGTGTCATGTATGTAAATAACACCAGCAACAGCAGCAGCAGCAGCAGCAGCAGCAGCTGCTGCAGGCGGGCCCCCTTTACTCCTCCTCCTGAACGTGTGTGTCTGTCCCTTGCTCGATTTTGAGGTGAGGGATGACGACGACCAAGAGCGAGAAAGAGGAAGGAGAGAAAGAGGACACATAAGTGATGGCCGAGGATGAAGAAGAAGAAGAAAGGAAACAGTGCCGTCAACCTATGTGTCCGTCCCGCTTGCCTTTTTACTTCCGCTTTCGCTTTAGTGTTTTGTGCGTGTGTGGCTGCGCGTGAATATGTCCCATACAAAACGAAAAGTAACCACACAAAACAAAAAGGCAGGCTCGACAAGCAAGATTTCAGTCACTACAATCGTTCTTTCTTTTTGGTCATTTGCGCTCCCTCCCCAACACCACCACCCCCTCCCTCTTCCTCAAAACTTGACCTAGGCCAACTAAAACTCAGCATGCGCCGGGAAACGCGGGAAGGGAATCACATCCCGAATATTCTCTAAACCCGTCACAAACAAAATCAACCGTTCAAAGCCCAAGCCAAAACCCGCGTGCTTATGAGAACCATACTTCCTCAAGTCCAAATACCACCACAACGCCTCCTCCTCCAACCCCATCTCGTGACACCGTGCCTTGAGCACATCCAGCCGCTCTTCGCGCTGGGACCCACCGATGATCTCCCCGATCTTGGGCACCAGAATATCCATGGCCGACACGGTCTTCCCCCCCTCGTCCAAGCGCATGTAGAAAGCCTTGATGTCCTTGGGGTAGTTAGTGACGATGACAGGCCGCTTGAACACCTGCTCGGTCAGGTACCGCTCGTGCTCGCTCCCCAAGTCGCAGCCCCACTCGGGCTTCACTTGGAACTTGACCTGAAAAAAGTGCGTGTGTGTATATGTAGAGAAACGTGAGTGAGCTAATGCCCCTTTTCATTCTGCAAAACAAAGCTTGCGCTCTCCCACCCTCTTTCCTCCTTCTGCTTACCTTCTTCGCTGCCAAGTCCTTCTCCAGAATCGCCACCGCCTCCGTGTACGTAATCCGGACAAACGGATTCTCGAGCACATTGCGCAGTCGGTCCCTCAACCCCATCTCCCCCCCCGGGACCTTCTCAAGCAAGACCAAGTCATCCTCGTTATGAGTCAGCGCATACCACACACAATACTTCAGATAGTCCTCGGCCAACGCCATGTCCATCTCCAAATCTGCAAAGGCAATCTCAGGCTCAATCATCCAGAACTCAGCCAAGTGGCGCGTCGTATGACTATTCTCCGCGCGGAACGTCGGCCCAAACGTATACACATCCGACAAGCCACACGCATACGTCTCCACATTCAACTGCCCCGACACCGTCAAACTCGTCCGCTTTCCAAAGAAGTCCTTCGCGAAATCGATCGAGCCATCTGGCAAGGTCGGGAGCTTCGGAGCCCCTTTTTCCGGCAAAAGCGTCGTAACCGTAAACATCTCCCCCGCCCCCTCGCAATCCGCCCCAGTAATCAACGGCGTATGCACATATTTGAAACCGCGATCATTAAAAAACTTGTGAGTCGCATAGGCCATCGCATGGCGCACGCGCATCACACTGCTAGTCACCCGGGTCCGAGCGCGCAAATGGGCGTTCGTCCTCAAGTACTCCATCGAATGCGCCTTCTTGCTCAAAGGATAAAGCTTCCCACCCACCTCCCCATTCTCCCCTCCATACACCTTGCCCAACACCACCACCTGCGTGGCATGCAACTCCACTTCTTGTCCTTTCGCCGGGCTCTTGACCAGCGTACCAGTAATAGCGAACGAGGCCCCCACCCCTCCACATTTCGCAGGAGTCGCCTCCTCGAACCCCTCCGTCTTCTCCGCCTCCAACACCGCCTGCATCGACATGGCCGTCGAGCCATCATTCAACTCAATAAAGAGCAGCGCCCCCTTGTTCCCTTCGCGGATCGTGCGCGCCCATCCCTTAATGGTCACGGTCTCGCCCACTGCTGCTCCTCCCCCGCGCTCCACCAGAATCTCCTTGATCACCGTCCGTCCACGTTGAAACAAAGATGAAGCGGGGCCATCCTTGGGCACGAGAGGAGGCTTGCTGGCGCCGGTGCTGCTGCTGCTGCCACCGCCGCCGTTGGTCGTGGAGGAGGAGGAGGAAGAGGTAGACGTCGCCGCCTTGGCCGCACCCGCACCACCAGCAGCAGCAGCTGCTCCACCCTTCTTCTTCTTGTCGCTTGCACCGCTGCTGCTGCTGCTCTTGGCTCCATTCCCACTCCCAGTCGTCGACGAGCCCACCTTGGGCAGCTTGGCCTCAAGGGCCTTGATAGTAGCAGCGGCATTCGGCGCGGCCACCTTCTGAAACAAAGGCTGATGCAACAGCGTCAAAAACCAACGCCACACCCCCGGAAACACATCAACACCCACCGCAGGCGGTCCGCCCTCCTTGCCACTGACGAGCAAGTCGTGCAAGGCACAGAACACAGCCACGTCCGCCAGAGTCACTTGATTCCCAGCCAAAAACGTCGTCTTTCCCAACGCCTTATCCAATACGCCCACCGCCCCCAAAACCTCCCGTCGTGCCGTCTCCTTCACAGCGACCGGCACCGATCCCTGCGCCGCCGCAGGCAAGCGCAACACCGTCGCAGGGACCTCGAGGCTGTTGAACGAAAAGTCCAGCCACTGGTCTACCAGGCCTGCTTCATACAGGGTCTCGCCATACAAGCCCGCGGCCGGTGCATTCTCCGCCAAGAAACGCAGGGCCACATTGCTTCGGGCCAGCAACAAGGGGGACGGCGACGCGGACTGCACTTCGAGGATCAAGGACTTGCCATGCGGGACCAGCTCGGCAAGGGCCGCGTGGTCTTCTTGGAGGCTGGTGGTGAGCTCCACGCCTGCCAAGGCGGCGGCCAGGGCGACCTTGCGCGTTTGGTAGCTCTCCCCGGGCGCGCGGAGGCGGAAGGTAGACGCCGGCATGGTCGTCGTCGTAATGTCGATGTCGAGGTTGTGTGTGCGTGCGGCCTGTGTGTTGTGTGTGTGATGGAGGGGGGGGAGGCGTGTGAAGAAGGAAGAAGCTGGTCATGACGATGACGAATCAGCGAGCGAGTGGTGCTGGGTGGTCGAGGGCAAGGCAAAAAGCGGACACGGGCAGGGACAAACCACGTACACAAGCACGAACAGCACATTATCCTTGTCGTGGACGGAGCCGTGGCAAGGACTGGAAGAAGGCAAGACGCAAAGCCCACACACCCAAGAAGAGGCAGCATCCGCCGTTCAATCTCGCCGCCGCCGCCGCCTCTCGCGTTGTTCTTTGCTGGCCCATTACCGAAATGCTACTACGCAGCGCCCGCGATTATAAAGCAGCAGCATGTCGATGGCCAATACTCTTATAAGCGTTGAGGAAGTGAGGACATCTCAAGGCGCATGCAGCCGTAGCCTCGAAAGCATGGAAGTAAGGACGGAGGGAAGGAGGGTGGTACGCGGGGAGGACAAAGGGGAAGGAGGAAGGGCGGGGAGTGCTGGAAGTTGCTTGTGCTACCAACAAGCGCATAACAAACACCTCTCTGAAGCAACCAGGAAAATCTTGCCGGCAATGTCCGTGCCTTGATCGGTGCCTTTTCCCCCGCATCTCATTTTGAACGAGGCCTGCCAAGGCTTGGGTAGCCCCCCCAGCATCGGAGCGTGGTGTTGGCCTGCTCGAAAGCAGTCAAGACGGCGGCGTCGCGACTCAGGGTGATGTACGTGAGTCATTACAAGGCCGACGCATTGGCCAAGATAATTGCACGTGTATCAAAGCTGGAGAAAGACCGTCTGGCGTTTGTCAGGCAACCTGTTCTTTTCATACGTGGCTATGTAAAGAGTGCTGCTGCCAAGTGACGAACGGGGGGCCCCAGCGAGAGCAAGCACAACAAAGAGCAACAAAGCAAAACCTGAAGTCTATCAAAAGTGACCTGCCCTTGTCTAACTTACTTAACATTGGAT
>Ga0209491_10006970_pt1 | contig 15238 bp, 12 predicted proteins | sample BON02_FD_187213 | JGI IMG/M metagenome (GOLD analysis project Ga0209491, IMG submission 187213) | Freshwater microbial communities from Lake Bonney liftoff mats and glacier meltwater in Antarctica - BON-02 (SPAdes) (version 2) | ecosystem: Environmental > Aquatic > Freshwater > Ice > Glacier...
GCACATCAACAAAGACCCCGTGTTCTTTTGGGCCACGGTACTGGGGAAGAGGCGATCGCTTAAGTGCGGCTGGTCCTTCAATGGACACTCTCGAAAGTACCGACAAAAGAACGATACGGAGTCTGCATGATGGAGAGCCGTGATCTAAAAAAGAACCACGATATTATCGTTAACATCCTGCAATGTGTTGATTCAAAATCGTATTGGTGTTCCACTGCCCCGTGGGTTGCTACACCATTTGCCGTACACGAAGCGGTTTCATTTTAGTATTCCGTCGACTGTATCGAGGACAAAGAAAAGGAAGTTGTTTTCGCTGAAACGAATGATGTTGATGATGGCAAGGATGAGGATTCAAAAAGTAGATAGTACAAGTCTGATTTGAGAGTGTAAAAGAAAAAGTGTTCCATTATTCCAGTGTTCCATCTATCATGTATCTCATTTCCATCGAGGGGAACATCGGGTGTGGCAAGACATCCTTGTTGAATGAAATCGATTCTCGCGTGACCGCCAGCAACTTGAAAATTCGTGTTGAGTTTGAGCCTGTGGAAGAGTGGACGAAGGATTTCAAGGGTGTTTCTGGCCGGGGGTCGAAGAACATGCTTGGCGAGTTTTACAATGACAAGGATCGGAACGCGATGTCGTTCCAGATGTTCGTCCTGTACACTCGCATGAAACAATACCGCCGTATCGCCGAAGACAACATCAATACCGTAACGGTTATTGAGAGGAGCATGGATACAGATATGAACGTTTTCGCAATGATGAACCTATCACATGACGATTGCGCATGGCACTCGTATGTCACGTGGTACAATGAAGCGCAAAAAACCATTGCTTTCCCATGCGCGAATGTCTACCTAAAATGCAGCGCTAGCAAGTGTCTGGAACGCATCGGGGTTCGCAATAGGGACGCTGAAATCGGCGTTACCCTCGAGTACCTACAAGATGTCGAGAAAATCCACGAACAATGGTTGTTGGATTCGTCTGACGTACTCGTCGTGGACACGAACGCCGATGGCGACGATGTGATCAAACGAACGGCCGACGCGGTGTTTGAAAAAATCAGGACCATGTGCCCCATTATCGGGGCCGGTGAAGCTTGATACATGATTCTCGAGACTCAACTGGCACAGCATCCCATGTACAAGAAGATTGCACAGCACAACACAATTGTGTCCGTAGAATGATATCCCCCTTAAACCAGATACAGGTCGTGTTCACTTGAAGATTTGTAAAACGAAAAAAGAAATAATTTTATTACTCCAGTGTCTTTCGGTTCAGGTCGGGTTCGATTGTCGAGTTGTTCCAGATTGACACCTTGTACCGTGGATTGGAAGGCTCGGAACGCAGATCGTGGCTCGCGTTACGCAGACTCTGTCCCTGGGTGTTCACACCGAGGTGAAAGCCAGCGTTTAGGAGGTTCACGTCGTTCACATCGCCCTGGCCTGCCGGGTTAGCCTGTGCCCACTTGGTGTTCGCAGCGTCACGGGGCAATAGATCCTCGGGTTTCAACCGCTCCTGAGGGAAGGTTGACCCATTGTTCGGATCGCTTGAGAAGTAAGATAAGCTCTGTTTGGTCGGTTTGGGGGGTAGGTAATACTCGTTGGAAGCGGGTTCAAGAGGCATGGGGTCGAATCGCTTCATGTCGGACGAGGAAGGAGAAATACGAGTCACGCTTCCATCATCATGTTGCTCGAACATTTCCTTTGTTGTGGTACCTTCAACCGGGTATTGCTGCGCAGATTTACCGTCGTCGGTGCTCTTGAGGTAGTAGTACCAAACGAGTCCCGCGAGAATTACAGCAGCAATTAATATTGCAATGACACGAACCTGGTCACTATTCATTTTTACACATATTCTTAACCGGAGAAAAAAACCTTGTGAAACAAAAGCTGCATTCACACCAATAAAATTTAAAGTCGTATGCGAAGTTGGTCCAATCTTGAATCGATACCCCGCACAAGGTCATCCCTCAAATTTCGAAATAAAGTCTCCTTATCCTCGTCCATAATCTGTACACGATGAGCATCATATTTATCGAAATTATGGTCGGCATCAGAAGCACGCATATCTTCTTCCTCAGGAATCTCGTCCTCATGGACATCAGGAACAATTGATACATCTGTTGGGGAGGAGTGTGCAACTGTTGCATAGGCTGGTGGGGCAACTGTTGAGGGAGGGGGGGCAACTGTTGAGGGAGGGGGTGCAACTGTTGAGGGAGGGGGTGCAACTGTTGAGGGAGGGGGGGCAACTGTTTCGGAGGAGGGTGGTGCATCTGTTTCGGAGGAGGGTGCATCAACATAGGTAGCCCTCCACACAGGGAGCACGTCCCCGCAAGAGAGCTTGAGGCCCATCAGTGCGATGTTGGCGGTTGCCGTGTCATTCTCCCTCAGCCCCTCGAGTATGTGCGTCCCATTACGACCGTTCAGGAATCGGAGCCTCGTGACAACGTCAGAGATCTTATTGTTATTCTTATTCGCATTCCTTGCGAACCTCACACGATGCAGCAACACCCTGTTCTCAACATGGCATAGCTTCTGCACACCTTCTCTCAACGCGTCCTCCAAACGCATGAGAGACTCAAGTGCTGCAGAGTTGGTAACAGAAACATCAAGGTCCGCAATCACGACCGACGTCTTCCCCTGGATAACATCTTTTTCGTGGTGCGAGCGCAGCACGGTGAATTCGACGTTCTTCACGCACAAGAGGTGCAAATCGGAGGCGCCTGGAGGATCGTAGTACACGCGCACAAAGTCGTTGTCCACGGAAAATCGCATTCGCTCCTCCTCATCGTCGCAATGGTCGTACTCAATGCATCGGCGGTTCTTCGTAGCTGCATACATCATCATGTTAATTTAAAAAAATAAATTATTATCATCAAACCAAACGAATTCACGAATTGAGAAGCAAACCGCCGAACCGACGCAAAACCAACTCGTCTCTCCTACGCAACGCAAGCAGACGTCTCTCCTCCCTGGCATTTTCTTCATCCTGCTCCAACGCATACCGCTCTAGCTCCTCCGGCGTCATTTCATGACCGACGTCCGCGGAGGCACGGTGCTTCTCGATGCTGCGCATGTCATTGAATTGAGGCTTTGTGCGCAGGATGGCCTCGGGGTCGCCTTCGATCAGCTTGGATGTCGTGTGCGCCAGAACATAATCTGTGAAACCCAACGCACTTCTCTCGCTTGGCGCACACCCATAGTCGCTGACGCGCTCGACACCGAGTTCCGAAAAGCCGACCGCTGTTCGTTTAGACACCAGAGACACTGCCTGGGGACAATGCGTGACGCTAAGCGCATTTTTGGCGTCGTCAATCTGTTGGTTGGGTTTCTCGGGATCGTAATCTCGCATCCAGTTCGCATAGCCTTCGTCAATGGCAGGGTCCGTGATGCGGCTTTTCTCGAAACGAGTGTTGAAGTTCGCGAGAGAAAACTTATTGGATGATCCAGGCTTCCTCTTATCTTGTTGAGATTGGTTCTGAATGAATTCGGATAGCTGCTCCTTCATCTTAGAAATGGAGGACGCCTCGTGTTCTCTAACGTCCTTCATCACCACACGGTAGGCCTCCGTCAGGGCCTGGAAGGTAGCCGTAGATTCATCCTTGCTCAAACGGGAGCCGCACTTGTCGGGATGAAGTTGGCGCGCAAGCATCTTGTAGTTAGCCTTGACTTGTTCAGGTAACAGAGCGGATGGTGTGTGGGGAAGGTTCAAAACGTCGTAAGGATTACGGCTAGACCCCACCTCATCACCTGCAGCAACTTTATTCGCTACCATACTGATTGTTTGATGATACCACAAATTACATTGGCATAATTTTAAAAATACAAATAAAAAACCGAGTATTTCTTTACTGAGGTACACTCAACTGAACATACAAATATTTTTGGGGCACAGGAGATTGACACAAAATGGGCGTTCCTACCACCCGGCCGATTTTGACTGGTTGCGAAACATGGTATGGAGCGGAATTGTGATTCCATGGTGCTTATGTCTCAAGCTAGCTAGTCTTTCCGGAGGCTCTAAATCCTGATTAGAAATTTAAAAAAATCGGCCGGGAGACAGGAACGCCCATTACAAGGCTTGGGAAGACTCGGGACCGCGACATGAACGCTTCCAGGAACATTACACTGGTTCCGTGGAGTCGGGGGACCTCGACAAAGCGTCGTGCACGTGGGAGAAAAGCGATGCAGAGATTGGGGCCAATGAGACAACGTTACAATATATAATCAGAAAACACGGACATCAATGCGCGGAACACAATTAAAATAGCTGCAGGGGCTTTGGAATTGTCCCTGGCTTAAACGCCACTACTAAAATTTATGCCTTGAAATGTTCCGCCGACTGTAGGAATTTATGAACCAGAGAATTGGTTGATGGTGTAGATCACGCCCCTCCATTTTCCAGACGCCGAATAGTTCTTTTATCGGTTCGTTCGATATTGTCCACAGTGATTGGGCATTTCTTCCGAGGTGCAGGCGGGCATACGGGCTTCTTGGGGGATTGAGGGGGGGTTGAAAACATTTTTGTTTTGTAGTGGTTTTTGTAATGTACGGTATTTTTGTTTTCCTGTTTACACCAATTTTCTTTTACCACAGAGGAGACTCGGAATATATTCGAGAACCTCTTCAACCTGCTTCACCCCCCAACTTTGCCCAAACGCAACGATATGCAGATTTTTCGAGTATAAAAAGGTGTGTCCCACTTTGTTTGAGAACTTTACTAAATTGTAATGCTTACACAATACAATGTCGGTCCCCTACTAGGATCAGGAGCATACGGCAATGTCTATGCAGCCGAGGGTGGACCATGGAATAAAGAGCTTGCCATCAAGCACATTGTGTACGACACTAGAAACACCTCCCTGAATTGTAAGCATTACTCTGCCTCCTGCAAGAGAATCATCCGAGAGATTACGCTTCACGCGCTCGTGCAATCTGTGTACCCCGGGACGCTTGCCACACTGCGCAACGTCGTCAACCGCCCTTCGGACGAACAGAAACTCCGGCAAGACATCTTCATCGTCATGGATCGCTACGAGATGGATCTTAGCAAATACGGTGCCATTATGCGACATCAAAACCCGTCATTCCACAACTTGAGTCATCGTGTGGCCAAGAAGGTCGTGCGTTGCGTCCTGAACCTGCACGCCGTCAAGGTGTTGCACCGAGATATCAAGCCCCATAACATCTTGCTCAACATATCGTCGGACTTCGATGTCGTTCTGTGCGACTTGGGTATGGCACGGCAGATGACGGAGGACCCCGGCGACGCCATCATGTGGACCGATTACGTTACCTCGCTTTGGTACCGGGCTCCGGAGATTATGGACATGTTCGAGCTTGGGCTCTATAGCAAGTCCTGCGATGCGTGGAGTCTCGGATGCGTCCTCTTCGAAATAGCCACAGGCGGCGATGTGCTCTTCATTGGGACCTCCGAAGCGCAAGTGCTAGTGGAGATAATTGAATTGATCGGGGAGCCCCCCGAGAGTTTCCTGAGAAGGTTCACGCACCGCACTGTTTATTACGAGGACGCGTGCAAAGAGGTAGAAGAAGTGAAACGGAGCATTCTGTCTCGCAGGCGCGATGAAAAACAGATTGATGGGCAGAGCAGCGCGCACACATCAAAACTGTCGATTCGACTACTGATCGAGCAGAAGTGCAAGTGGGATGATGTGGTGGAACGCGAGGCCATCTGCTCCCTGATAGAGGACCTCGTCTCATGGGATCCGGAACGGCGAACGGAAGCTCTGAGTTTCAAAGGCGAAACCTTCTCTGCCAAGGAAGGCGGGGGGAATCCCGTATCGCGTGTGATGTCCATGCTAGTCAGCGACTCCAAAAGCCAACGCATGTTCGAGGAAATATTTGTGACACAGCAAAAGGCTCGGGAATTGGTGAGCATTACGTGCATCCAAGTAAACGAAAATCTACGTCGGGCGTCGGGTGTCAATGTGGAGGAGGATGAGGACACTGGGTACTCTGGAACAGCAGTTGACGAGGTTTAATTATTCGAGACGAACCTTCCGGAAACTTAATTCATCATGGAGATGAAACGGTCAGGTCCGAAAGAGAATGACGAGGAGACGATGGAGGAGTTTGAGGATCATGAGGAGTTTTTTTTTCAGATGTCGTGGAAAGCTCAGGCTCGGGCTTCTGTTTCCTCGACGCCGCTTGCAACAATTCCTCCTTCACTCGAATAGCTTCGCGAACAATGTCGCTGTCCATGTCTGACGCCCTCATGATCTCCAGAGCCACGTACTGTGTGGAAACGCCGCGGTGCAGCTTGTATTCTGACGTAATCGCTCCTGTTTGTTTGTCTACCTTCACGGGCATCTTGAAGGCCCTGTAGCAAGGTTCGGGACCGCGTGCCAATTTAGCCAAGTGAGTAAAGTGCGTGCTGACGATGTTGATAGCGTTATCGAAAGAGCCGATCTTGGAGGCCGTAGCTACAGCCCCCGCTATGCCCTCGACAGGATTTGTGCTGCTGAATATCTCGTCAATCACAACGAGACACGTGAGACCTCTTTTCCTGGCCTGTTCAATAGAGAGCACGCACCGCTTGGCGCGGTTCATCTCTGCCTGGAAGAGGGACTCCCCGCGGACGTGGCTGTCAGGGACGTTGATGTGGCTGCACAGCGCTCCGAAAGGCCTAATCTGCATGCTCTTGCAAGGTACAAACGATAATGTCTGTGCCATTAGCACAGATAACAATGTGCTCTTCATTAGAGTGCTCTTGCCTCCCGCGTTGGGACCCGTCAAGATAGCGTTTCGCTCAGACGGTGAGAACGACCAATCGTTAGGAACCGCGCCCTTCACACCGGGGTGCCATAGACCGGTCATCTTCAGCTCAGGAGAAGGGGAATGCAAGAATTCTACGGGGGCGAGAGAGAGGGACCCGACCATGCGCATGACGGCCCCCAATGCGTCCATCACGTACGCGCGCCTCAACACGCACGAGATGGCCTCGCGGCTACCGATGACGGACCGCTGGAAGAACTCGAGGTCGCCTCCGTACCGGTTGATCAGTTGTCCCTGGGAGACACTTGTCGCCAACGCACGTTCGCACGGAAGCACATCAGGATCGCACCAAGCGAATTGGGGTCCCGTCCAGCAAGCAGCGGCCTCCGCCCACGAGGACGCGTCGCCTATGCCCTCCCAGGCCTCTAGGGTATTTCGGGCGAACAGACGAATGGCTGAAACACGCTGCGTCACACCTGAACACACGCCGTGAAGCATTCGCGACACCTGCATGCTTGAGAACACGCCCTGGAAGTAAAAGACCAGCGAGACGCCGATGGACACGTACTGCGTTATGTGTTGCCGAGCACCACTAAGGTTTCGCAGCTGGGCAGAGACGATCGAGTACATCATCTTCAAAAATGCGGTCAGGCCGATGCGGATCTTGAACTTGAAACGCAACATGATGTAAGGAACGATCACATACAGCAAAGGAGTTAGTGCGCCGATCACTGGAGCCGCGTATATGCGGTACATGTTGTTGGCAGCGATGCATGCAGATGACTTGTTCAGCCAATTTCCGATCAGCCAACTGGAGAAGTATGCAGAGCGGTGTAGAGCCACAACGTCCTCGTCGGGGGAGGTGATAAACCTCCACGCCCACAGCATATCTGCCTCGGCATTGATTACAGAGGCGTCGTGAATAGTCACTAGACGCTTCGCTTTACTTAGAAGCCATCGTTGGCGTCGCTCTAGGAGGGTTGCGTCTCCCGAAGGGGTAGCTATCATTTCCTTAAGGAGAGCCATAGGAGCTCCGCATGAGCGCATGGAAATGTGGGGGGTCGCCATTCCACTAAAGAGGCCATCTTCGTTGTCTTGGTCCCTGGAATTAGAGAAAAGCTCCAGGTCGCGCAACAACTCGGAGACGTCCGATAGTGACGAAGTTGCGTCCCCGCATGATCGCACAGTCTTTTCTGACGAAGTGGTGGTACCGTCTAGAAGCAGACTAGGGAGCATGGACTTTGCATCCCCGTAGGTATCATCGACTGGATGATGGTCGTTTGCGTGATCTACTCCTGCCATTTAATAGTGTAAATAAAAATACAATTTGTAACTTGTAAAGAAAGGTGGTGAGACGCAATGAACGCGAACCCTATATATCTTGGGCGCCATGCTTCACGCTTTGCAATTTCACCAAATACGCCAAGACGAATCAATAAGTGTGCTGCGTCATCGATGATGCAGACATTGATCGAGTGCGAAGTAGCTGTAATGCCAGCGTACGCAATTGCGATCGTCGCATTGAATATGTACAAGAAAAAGTTAGAGATTTCCGTTAACTTCATTGAATTAACGGAAGAGATTACAGTCGACGGAATACCAAAATGAAACCTCCTCGTGTACGGCACACCTTACGGTGTAACCTAATGGTTTAGCAACCCACGGGGAAGTACTGTACTGTACTGTATTGTATTCGGTGGTTGTAAAAAAATTGATTGGAATATGACGACAGAACTGACTAACATACATACATTCACAATGGATCAATATTACTCTCACATGCTGGAGACGCTGGTTGACATATTCAATCCACAACTTGCGCACCTAATTTTGTGCAAGAGCATCAAAACCGTGGGTAACTCCACATTGTGTATGGATTACGATAGTGTGACGCATCGTGTCGACATTGAGTGCAGTCGCGAAGGCTACTATGCTTTCGAAGCTATCGATTCCCTCTGTGCGATGGCCAACGCTCCTCCTATCCTGTATGTGAAGGCTTGGATTCTGATGACAGGACGATGCAGTACCAACGGAGAATATTGGCAGTCTGAAAGCATCGTGGACGATTCCGATCTTGAAGATTTCCTTGACGGATGGCCTGTTCAAAAGACTGTCCTGGATTACTCTGGATTGTTCCAAGATGTAAACCATCGTGGACGATTCCGATCTTCAAGATTTCCTTGACGGATGGCCTGTTCAAAAGACTGTCCTGGATTACTCTGGATTGTTCCAAGATGTAAACCATCGTAGACGATTCCGATCTTGAAGATTTCATTGACGGATGGCCTGTTCACAAGACTGTCATGTACTCTGGATTGTTCCAAGTTTCCAGTTTATTTTTTTTAATCCCACCTGTGACTCCGACTGTAACGTATATTTCAGTGACTCGGTACAAGTGTCCAACAGGCTCACTACACAGATGGGTCAATGCTGATCAGGCTGGTAAAAGTAAGCTTTTAAAACGAAAAAGGAAAGAATTGTCCATGCTTTTACGTTCCACGAATATTGCAGAGAATTTATTGGTCTGTTGACTTTTAACACAGAGATGAAACTACGTTCTTCATAATGTTCATGACAGTGTCAACGTTGACCATTCCATCTTTCCCGCATGATCCGTCAATGATGGTGTTGACCATATTTTTAATCTTCTCGATTACTGCAACCTCAACCTGTCCACCCAAAGCCTTAACAATTTCTTGTCCGAAAATGGACTTCGAAAGAACACAAGTGAGTGGTACTTCGCCAAGTATCTCCCCTGAATGTTTAATCAATGACATAATCTCATTCATGGAGGTTCGGCACCCCTCCTTCGTCATCGCATCAGCAATTCCATTTGCACTGATCAATATTCTTCGGGTGAGTTCGTTATTCGTTGTGTAAGAAATACCGACGATGTCATTTTGATATTTTACATTTGCATCAGAGACTTCACATATCGATGCAACTACGTTCTTCACAATGGTCATCATCATGTCAGCGTCGACCATGCCATCTTTTCCGCACGATCCGTCAATGATAATTTTGACCAGATCATGAACCTTGTTCAATATTGAAGCTGGAAACTGTCCTTGCAAACTATTAATTTCCTCTACGGACACAGAGGTCACCAGACCACAAGGAAGTGGTTTTTCACCGAGAATTTCCCCTATATTTGTAATCGCCCCCATTATCTCTTTCATGGAGGATTGGCACCCATCCTTCTGCACCAAATCGATTATGTCCTGAGCATTGATCATTATTTTATGTGTTACATTACTATTCATCTTGTATGAAATACCCACACGACCATATGAATTTGTTTTCATATCCAAAACAGTGTCCTGGGATTTTTTACTATCAAGAGCTTTGGTAGCGGACTCCTGCTTATTAATAATGTCATTTTGAATGTCTTTTAGACGAGAAAGCTCAATAGCTTTGGCAGCGGACTCCTTACAGTCGTCAAAATTCGTTGTTATTGAATCGAGATCCTTTTTTAAGGAGTGGCGTGTAAAAACTAAGTAAATTATAGCAGCGATTGCCACCATGTACATCAACACAAAAAAAACGAATATGAATATCATACGGTATATATTTGATATTGAGGCACATTTTATTTACGAATCCGTGCGTATTTTGACTGATTTTGGAGCATTCCGCTTAGTTATTTTCAAGAAACGAATTCAATAGTGACCAAGTATTATAATTGCACACGCGCGGTGGTCTCCATTCACATTTTTTGTTCTTATCCAGAAAAGAAAACATCATGCAACGCGAGGAAACACAACAAGGTAGGGCTTCGTCCCAGGGAGAAGGTCCCATCATACAAAGTGTGATGTTAGTGCACGCCCCCAGTCTGTTGCGCAAAACACGCGCAGCGTCCGTGCAACTCCTGTCCACCGCGCTAGGCCCCCTAAGCACAAACAACACCATCGAGATGATAGACGACCATGACCCGACAGAGCAACTCAAACGCATTCTACTGACATGCAAGGACCAATACGTGGACATCAACTCGAACAATATCCCCGAAAAGTTCAGGTCATTCACGCCCCCTGCAATCAACCTGCGACAAGTCTCTAATACTCTGAAACACAGAGCCGCACTCACACGCATAGGCGCACAACGACATCACAACACACAGAACCGGAGGTTCTCGCTCGTCGTGGAAGATGACACGCTATTCACCCAGAACCTTCGCCCGCTTCTCACGCGCATTACACAGGAGGCGCCTGAGGACGCCGATGTCGTGTTCATCAGCCTACCATCCCCCCCAACGGAGGACCTCAGTTTCCCAGAACTGGACACGCTTTTCCGCACCCCTCCCGCATGCGACGCTTACCTAGTGACACCAAAGGCCGCGGAGGCGATGGCAAGGGCTATGCTTCCGGTCCGCCTCCCCACGCCCATACACTTGCACTACGTCGCCAACACCCTGGGGCTACGCATGTACGTCTCCTCGCACAACGTATTCGTGGACGGGTCAAAGATTGGGGCCGCGGTGTCCACCATTCAGTCCAACAACCTGCTGATATGGAACCAGCCATTCTGCAAGCTATTCGACGCACGCAAAAACTCAGAAGGCAAACCGGAAGCTCTAAATACCGCAATCAACGAGTTTGTCTTGTCTTTATCTAGTAGCCCGAACGGTGCCCAGTTCGCGGCGCACCCCGACGTCTGGGCAATGCACGCGCGGTGTCTCGGAAGTCTTGGCAAACACGAGGAGGCGCGAGTGCTTTATGAAAAGGCTTACGCCGCATACGTGGAAGGGGAGGCCATACTAGACATATCGTCAGGCTTCCTCAGAGAGTACATGGCGTTGTACGAGCACCTTCAAAACAGCCACAACGATACTACAGTTGTTCTCAAATAAAGTGGGACATCGCTCACCCTCAAAGACTTGGTTGAGTGGAAGTTTTCAATACACCAAAGTCGGCAACCATTTTTCTAACGGCGATGCACATTTATTTCCATATGATAATATGTTTAACTTCACTGTCCCACAGACAGTATCATCAATATCCCCACAAAAAAATGATGGAACTTACCAGCGGTTCCAGTCCAGACACAGGTAACCTGTACGAAATATATAACGATCCGCAATCCGTCGAGGAACAACAATATTCACAAAATGTGGGAACTGTAGAGCCACCACAACTACAGCAGAAAGAGCAACAGAAACAAGAGTACCAAACCGTTATTGAGAAACACGACGCCAAGAAACTGACCAAACAACTAGAGAACGAAGTGCATCTTAACATGCAACAACAACAACATTTGGAGCAACAACAACAAACACAACAACAACAACAAACACAGTTGCAGCAGCAGCAGCAGCAGCAGCATGTCCATGAACAACAACGAATTATGCAAAATCAGATCCAAGTTCAAGGAATCCACCAACAACATAATCATCAGGCTCCTCATCATAGGTCGGATGCAGTATCAAAGTTGGGCAAGTTGGAGGAGCAATTCGCTGAAATGGAGCAGCGAACGTACCAACCTGAACATGGTGTTGCGGGTAATTCTTCGGGATACCTTGCGATGTTTTGGGATCGGCGTAGCAGTGTTGGAAAGCTCATCATTTTGTCTCTGGCCATACTGTTCGCGGTTTCATTGCACCACACTGCTTGTTTTTACTTGAAGGTCGCATCAGATCGGGTAAAGATGTCGCGGAATTTTAAGTGGTGGCAAGATGTTCTGATCCGCATTGCATACCCATTGATCATCCTGATTATCCTTTGGCATGCAAAGATGGTTGTGAAAACCGGGTAATTCACGATTGTTTAATTCACCCCTCTCTTTGCCCGGGCCCCGATGAATTGCGATATTGTGAAAAGCGACATCATAACGATGACAACTGAAATCGTGAACATCATGACGCTGCACGTTTGCTTGAATATCTCGGCTGTTCCGGGCGAGGAATTACCGATGTATTCGTCATCCTTCATCGATGGGTCCTCGATATCGGAGCAAAATGATTTGTTAGATGTTGAGTTGACAAGATCACTAGTAGAGCAGAAGGCGTCCTTGCAAAGCGATCGCAACGTGTCTTCTTCGTCAGGTGTGGTCGCCGTCTGCGAAGGATCCAAGCACACGTGTTTCACAATGTAGTTGTAGTCCGAGAAAACGTCCGTACATTTTTTGTTCCACATGACTTTGGTCTTCCAGCTGTCGCGAACGAATTTCCGCTTCGTCTCGGGGTGGTGCATCTTGTATTGATCCGATGACCGGAACCTGTCGAACACGGTAGGTCCCAAGGTAAACCCAGACATAAGTTTGTTGCCCGAAAACATCTTGTATATTAGTTGGTGTGGGCAGTAGTCGGGCATGTCAGGTCTCATCCGTTCGCAAAATACGCCAACGGGCCGGAATCGGCGAGTACACGGTTTCATGACCAATCCAATGTAAGCGATCGATCGCTCGTAGTAGTTGTCGTAAATGTAGTTCGCGTTGTCAACCCACTCGGATGGAAGTGTTTCGCACGCGAATAACCTTATCAAAGCGCCTCCGAGCATCAGGTCAATTATGAACAATAAAAAGAATGGGACAACAAATATTATGCTCAACAACAGGTAAAATAGTACCATTGCAACAGGTACTACAAGGGCCCAAGCCCAGGCGACCATGAATGCAATTACATATGCCAGTCCCAATATCGTGAATATAGCGTACACAATGATGAGGATGAGTCCTACGACGACACCGATTATAATGCACAATAAACCTATGATAGTTCCTACAGGGTCTTTTGGGAAGTTGGCAAACAACGATGCGATCGCCATGGCTACGTCCACCAAAGAAGTGAAAAAGTCTGCGATCGATTTTAGGAAACCGATGAACCCTTCCCTGATCTCCTCGTCATCATCATCATCACCAGAATCCTTCGCTTTGGAACCCTGAAATCCTTCGCAGTGTTTCTTTCGTTCTGCATCATCCAGGTAGGAAACATTGCAAGGGATTTTAGCAAGACTCTGGCCAAGTGATTGCCACTTCTCTAGCATTAGTTTGAGCGTATCCATGAAACGCGTGGGGAACTCTTTGAATGAGTTAGGGACGTTTACCCGCCACCAATCCTCAATCAAATTGCCGTAACGTACTAACCACTGTATTGCCAAACCAGACCCCTTGGAGCGCATGCTCGAGATGACCTTCAAGCGAGGTAAGTATGACCCTTGTAGTTTTAGGTTGTGGACGTGCGATCGGAACACGTACGTCTTTTTGACGGTGGAAGGGTCTTCGTGTGTGCGCATATTTTCCTCGAAGTGTTCAGAGAAACTCTTGGACGCATCGAATATAGCATCAACAGGGTCCCCTACATTCTTTAAAAACTCATCCACAAGACTCTTGTCCACAAGCCCGTCGGTGGTGAATCTATCGGTGTTGTACAATATATCAGCTTTTCCGGCCAAAGTTAGCATACGGAGGGAATTCTCAAATCTAAAGTAAGTGTTCAGATCACTCCGAACCTCATCGACACTCCTTGACCCCATTAAACTGGAAATAGAACTAGATAGTTTCGATGCGTTCACGCTGAGAGCACCCGCAACATCGGGATCCGATAGCTGCGTTTGGATCTGCTCTATAGATGTCAAAACATCGGTGCTATACTTGAAACTAAAATCTTCAAAGTTGACGGATCGGTATAACTGAAACATACGTAAATGACGTTTATTCACCATGTAATAAATCAAGTATACCACCAACACTGCGACAACAATGAACAAGAGAGATTTCAGAACTTCACATAAAGAGTGCAACAATTCGCCTTTTTTTTCCCACACTTTTAAAAAAATGTTTTTAATTGCAACAAGACAATATATTACGCGACTAGAAGCGTTGTCGTAAACTTCATTAATTATACCACCATTATCGCCACCGCCATTATCTCCACCGCCACCATCGCCACCAAACATTCCTCCTAATCCTCCCAAACTCATCCCATTCTTCATTTTTCCATCACCTTTCTCCCCTTTTTCATTCATTTTTCCATCACCTTTCTCCCCTTTTTCATTCATTTTTCCATCACCTTTTTTCCCTTTTCCATCACCTTTCTTCCCTTTTTTATTACGGAACATATTTTTAAACTTTTCGAGTCTTTTAGGTTTGACACCGTTTTGTACACCCATTAGTTGCAGGTGTCCTTTCTTCCCTTTTTTGACACCGTTTTGTACACCCATTAGTTGCGGGTGTCGCGATTTGGACAATATTGAACTGCTTGAAACAACATTTTAATTTCGCATGTCGAGCGCGTTCAAGATGTTATTTATCTCCTTTTACAATCAACGGAATACTTAAATGAAACCGCTTCGTGTACGGCATGTTGTCGCGACCACCGGAGGGGGACCGAGTGGCGCCTTACCTGTGACTATTGAACCATTTCGTTCCGCCGACTGTAAATGGGCGTTCCTGCCTCCCGGCCGATTTTTTTACATTTCTAATCAGGATTTAGAGCCTCCTGAACGACTCGCTATCTTGAGACATCAGCACCAAGGAATCACAAATCCGCTTCATACCATGTTTCG
>Ga0209491_10006972_pt1 | contig 15230 bp, 23 predicted proteins | sample BON02_FD_187213 | JGI IMG/M metagenome (GOLD analysis project Ga0209491, IMG submission 187213) | Freshwater microbial communities from Lake Bonney liftoff mats and glacier meltwater in Antarctica - BON-02 (SPAdes) (version 2) | ecosystem: Environmental > Aquatic > Freshwater > Ice > Glacier...
TTTGCCGTAACTTTTGCGGCCTGCGGAAGTTACGGTGGAAAACATGCTTTTTGATGCGCGCAAAGCGAAACTATTGAAGCCAGGCGAACATATTGTCGTTGTTGGCTGCAGCGGCTTGCGGCTCAAGGCCAGTACTGAGTCTAAGGCATGGCTCTACCGCTACGAAAGTCTTGTCGATGGCAACATGCACCAGATCAAAATTGGCAACTGGCCAGCCATGCCCGCCAGCACAGCGGTGGTGCAGTGGCAGGCACTGAAGGATAGGCGTGATGCCGGTGTTGATCCGGCACAAGAAAAGCGAGCCAAGAAACGGGAGGTGGCATCTAGCGTGTACACCGTAGCCGATATTGTGGCCGACTACATTGACGGGCATTTGCGCATCAATCGTAAGGCAGATGGGGCCAAGGCGGTCGCGGCGCGCCTGCACCGGGCGACTGAGGCGTTAGCAGATATGCCAGCGGCCAGCGTAACTCGCCGCGTAGCTTTTGACCTGATCGCCAGCCTGGCTGATACGCCAGTGGCTGCAAAAAGTGTGCGTAATGAATTGGGTGGGGCCTGGGAGCTGGCACTCGATGCCGGGCGATTGAGTGAGGACGCGCCGAACTGGTGGCGTCAGATCATGCCGGGCAAGTTGCGCAGCCGGGGCGCAATGCGGGGTGACGAGCACAAAGGCACCGCGAAACGGGTGTTGTCTGAGTCAGAGCTGGTCAAGCTGTTGCAGGATGACTTCAGCCTGTTGTCGGATGTGGTGCAGGATGTGCTGACCTTGTACCTGTGGACGGCAACCCGGGGTGGCGAGATTGTGCAGATGCACGCCAGCCAGATCACGCAAGAGCCGGATGGCTGGTGGTGGACGCTGCCCAAGGCGATCCAGAAAAACGCCAAGCGCGATAAGGCGTCGGATCTGCGCGTGCCACTTGTCGGGCGGGCGCTGGCGGTGGTGCGGCGTCGATTGCCCCCTACCGGCTACCTGTTCCCATCCACATCGAAACAAGGCTACCCAGCGCAGGCCGGGATTCAGTCGCAGGTCAATTTCCGCCAGCCGTACTGCGTGCAGCGCCCGGATGTGACCCGTACCCGGCTCAGTGTGACGCACTGGTCGCCGCATGACCTACGCCGCACGGCACGCACGATGCTGGCCGGGCTGGGCTGCCCCAATGATGTAGCTGAATCCATTCTGGGCCACGTTCAGCCAGGCATTCAGGGCGTGTACAACATCCATACCTACGACAAAGAGCGCCGGGTCTGGCTGCAATGCCTATCCGACAAGCTCGACACGCTGGTGGCGCACACCGCAATTTTCAACCGGCAGGATGCTTGATGCAGGGCGGGCCTCACACCATTCCTCGACCTCGCGCACCAGCCAGCCGACACGCTGAATTGTGAGTTGGCGCGGCTGCGGGAATGACCCTGTAGCGACCAATCGCTCCATTGACTTGACCGACAGGCTGATATATGACGCAACGGCTTCGCGGTCAAGGTAGGCGGGTTTTAGTCTTTTTTCAGTCATACCTTCTTCGCTTCCTGCTTGACACCCTTGAAGGCGTTGCGGATGTCGGTTGCGAAAAAACTGCCGACGGACTTGCATTGCCCCAGCGCGTCGATCTTCTCTTGCGGGACGTTGTCGTAGTGGTACGTGGCGCCGCTGCTGAACGTGATCGCCAGCGTTTTGCTTTCCGCGTCGTAGCCGTGGTGGCTGATGTTTGAGGACTTGCAGGCCGTCATGCTGATGACGGGTGCTGCCTTGGGTTTGGACTGATCAGACATTCCGGCTCCTGGAAGGGTTGGGCTGCACGGCCTCTGGCACGCCGCCGAACGTGAACAGGTCTGGAGGGCCTTCAATCGTCACGTTGGCATCGTCCTGGACCATCTTGGCCAGGTCTGACACCTCGGAAGCGCTGGGGTTGAGCGACACACTGCAAGACAGGGTGAAAACGCCGCCGTCCTGCGGCGACATGCTGAACTTCTTGACATCACAGCCCATGTAGCTGTGCCTGCCTATCGTCACGCTGGCCCCTGTGATTTCGTTGGCATAGGCGACCGGGTGCATGTAGACGTTGCGTTCAATGAGTGCATCGGTATTGCCGCGCCACAAAAACGCCTCCAGCGCTTCGTCAAAGAAGGCGCACAAGCGGCGGTCAACCCCCTTGAATTCCAGTTTGACATCGACGGCAAGAATCTTCTCGTTATCTAGGCCTTCTTTGCGGACGTTAAGGTGCTTGATTCCGGCCAGGCCTGATACCTTGAAATGCGGGCGGTTTTGTGTTTCGGTCATTGCTTATCCTGAGTTGGTGGTTTAAGCGGCGGCGCGAGCCTGCACTTGCTCGATGTGATCCACCAGCGCAGCGCAGATGTACTTGAAGTTGGCTTCGTGGTACAGCTTGGCAGTCTTGTCGGTGGCGGCTGGCTCGAAGCCCAGTAGGCGCAGGAATTCGGCGGTCAGCGTGAAGCCCAGGCGGGTGCTGATTTCGCCCAGCTTTAGGGTTGGCATCTCGCCTTGCGCGACCGTGCGGCGCGGCATGGCGACTACGATGCCCGTAAACGTGATGGGTGCGGCTACCGAGTCAGCGGTGGGCGAGGGCAGGGTAATCGTTGGTTGCGCGGGTGCTGCTTCGATGCTGGCAATGTCGGCATTTCGGCGTTCCAAATCACGAGCAGCCTGATCGCGGTCAGCCTGCTCGCGTGCCAGCTTGGCCACTTCCTCGGCCCGGATGCGTTCGCGCTCTTTTTCAAGGCGGTCGGCTTCGGATGCCTGGTGCAGTGCAATGCGGTTCATCAACAGCGCATTGAAGTCGTCAGTAGCCTTGAGAACGATGGTGGCCGTATCGGCGAACAGAAATTCATAGCCTTTTGCCGCCACGCCAAGCCAGAGGAGGTTTGCTTGCACCTTGTCGGCTATTGCACTGGCTTGAATCTTGACACGGGCCAGCTCGGTGTCAACGGCGTTTTGCAGCGACGACAGGGTGCGCAGGTTCTTGGCAACACCAGCAAAGTCGGCTGCGATGTCCGGCATGTACCGTTTGCCATTCTGCGACACGTCCAAGCGATCATTAAGGCCAGCAATGTGTGTGGCGAATGCACTCCTACCACCCTGGATAATTTCGAGCTTCCTGCGGTCAGATTCAGCTTTGTAGATTTTCTCGCACAGCAGGCGGTTTTGCTTGGTCAATGCGCGCAATGTACTGACGGCTGACTGCATGGCGTTGACGCTGGCGATGGATGCTAGGGCAGTACCCTCTGCAGCATCCAGCGCAGCCTCGGCTTTTTCAAGCGTGGTGACGACTGCTTTCAGATCCACGAAGTCCTGATCGGTCTGCGGCGACTTGTTGATCTTGCCGATGTAGGCGGTCAGGGCAATGCCGAAAATATCCAGGTTGTCGATGATGGCAAGCGAGCCGTCTACCTTGACCGACACGGCGGGCAGGGTTTCCTGTGCAGCGGCGAGCAGCACCGGGGCGGCGACGGGCGGGACGTAGGCGGCAAGGTCAAGATCAAACTGGCGCCAGGCGGCGATAATTTCCCGTGCCAGTGCCAAGTCTGAGTAGTACCAGCAATGGCGGTCATCATCCTGGCCGTCGGATGCCGTGAACAGGACTCGCGTGCAGCTTGACACCATGCACTGCTGCTGCATTTGCACGCGGTAGTGCTTGGGCAGGTCACCCCCATCATTTCCATCAGGGCCAGGGTTTTGCAGAATGGCGCGCAAGTTTGCATTCAGCGTCTTGCACTCCCAGTTGGTGTCTTCCATCATCGTCAAGCCATCAAAAGAGGCGCTCAGTTCGATGCCGCCAACAACTTCACTGCCTACTACTGGGAACAGGTCTTCACCGATGATGGCCTCGGCCACTGGCCGCTTGGCCGCTTCAATGGCATGGCCTCGGTCAAAGACGCGCTGCTGCGCTGGTGACACGTCAGCCCGCAGTCCGGTGTACCTGGCGTGGAGTAGTTCTGTGCGGCTTGTGTAGGGTGAACAGTCCAGTACGGCAGCTGCATCGCTGGCGTTGCTGGCGGTAGACCGGTGGGCGCGCCACTCGCTGGAGCCTTGGATAAGGGTATGGGTTTTCATGGCTTATGCCTCAATGTTTTTGGCAGCCGCTTGAATCATTGCGATCTGCTCTGCTGACAAAATGTATTTTGTTGAAGCCATGGCGATAACTTGCTCAGGCGTTTTTTTGCCGGACTCAATAATCACTTGCCATTTCGGTAGTTCATTGGCAAACGACTCGTCCGTACAGGTCGGCAGCAACTTGGATTCTTCTGCCCCGTCATGCTCACTGTCATTGCTGACAGTTACAAAGTTCCCGTCCAGCACCACGCCTTTGCCGGACTCAGTGGCGTTGGACACATCAAGCGCAACAGCAAGTTCGATGCTGCTTGGCATGTACTTGAGGACTTGGAGCAGCGGCACCTTGCGGGCGTACATTTCGGGGTTCTCAAAGCTGTAGTGGCGCTTGCCGACCTTGTTGTAATGGTCACGGTGCGCCCAGATTTTTTCCATCGGCCAGACTTCAATGATTGGCCATTCGGAATCTCGCACACGACCAACGGCATAGACGTACAGCAGATCGTTGGCATTGCCCAAACTACGGCCTGGCTTATGCGTGATAAATGGGCGGTCACCCATGGCGTAGTCAAATTCATCGCCGACGAACACGGCGCCCGTCCAGACCGACGAGCGGCCCGAGCGGTTGGCGATGTCAACAATGCCCTTCCAGCCGGGTACAAACGTGCAGCGGCCCTTGTAGGGGATGAGATAGCCCTGGCCATTCACACCCGGCTCAAGACCCATTTGAGCGGCGACCATGATGGAGCCCGCGATGCTGTCGTGTGTGCAAAGTTGCAGGTCAGGGTTTGTGCTGAAAGCTGTGAGTGCCAAGCGCGTCATGCGGTCAGCGTTCATGTGCTTGGGCAACGCCAGGGTCATTTGGCCTTTGAGTCGGGCCATAAAGGTTGAAAGTTCGGCAACCGGGTTGGGTGCGCGGTTTGTGGATACTTGACTCATGGATTTCCTCGTTTTGGTTGGTGGTTAAAAAAAGTAGGTGAAATAAAAGACGACTAAAAATCCAGCCACTGCACAGAAGCCGACGATGCCGATGAAGTGCTGATGCACCCATGTCACAGCGGCATCAAACAGCTCGAACAGCGTGGGCATGGGGTCGTCGAACATCTGCACGGGCAGTTCTTGGCCGCATGAATATGGCGTTGGGCAGTTCTCGCCGTGGGTTTTGCAGGTCATAGTTGCGCTACTTTTCCGGTCTTCGCGCCGCGCTTGGTGAAGCACTGAATGCTGGTGTCGCTGACCCACTCAAAAGCAGCGTTCGGGCCACACGCCTGCTGGGCTGAAAAGTCGCGTCTGGCGCTCGCCGCCGCTTCCTGCTGACGCGCTTCGATGGCCTGGGCCTCAGCCCAGTCGGCGCTGTAGTCTGGGCCGTCGAGGTGGTGGGCGGCACCCAGTACCAGGGCCAGCAGCAGGGCGAGTGACCAGTCGGTGGGGCTGGTCATATCGCGTCCTGCGGGTTGTACTTGATTTGCAATGCCAGGGCTTTGTCATCACGGGCTCGGGCTTCGCGGGCATGCTGTGCATCGATGTAGAGCAAGCCGCCATAGGTTCTGGCTTTCAGCGCCTGTATGGCGGCGGCGATGTCAAGGTCAAGGTGATCGTCGCAATGGCTGTAGCCGCTCTCGCCTGGGCCGAATTCTTCGCCACAGCTTGAGCAGTACGTGACTGGAAATCGTGGTGGGCAGATGCCGTTAAGAACCTGCTGGAAGATTGGGGCTGTTGCATTCATTCGCTGCTCCACGTAGTAGTTGAAACGTCATCACCACAAAACCGCTGCGGCTACTTAATTCGCCTAGACCGAGCCGTACCAGACTCTTTGCTACCCCGTCCCGTGTTGATTGCCTCGGGGGTTGTCGTTTCGCTTTTGTGGCGCGATGGATGAACTTTAGCAAACTTAAGATTAACAGTCAAGTAAACTTAAGAAAAAGAGTTAAGAGCGCTCTCAGGACAAACCCGCAGACGTAAAAAAACCACCAGGAGGTGGTGGCGATTGGTGACAGGCAACAAAAAACCGCCTCAGTGGGCGGTTGAAAGGGTTGCAGTGATGTAGCTTGGGCGATAGGGGACGAAAAAAACCCGCTCAGGCGTGCATTCGGCCCTGCTCCACGGCCTCTAGCAGGGTGGCGATCTTCAAACCTGCTCGCTGCGCCAGACGGTCAGCACCTTGCCGAAGACCTCAAAATCCATCTTCGCGGTGATATCAAAGGAGTCATAGTCCTTGTTGAGCGACTTGGCGCGGATGATCATGCCGCCCTCGGTGGGGATGCGCTGGAGCTGTTTTATGAAGCCGTGCTTGCCGACCCTGAAGAAGTAGATGCCATCGGAATCGACAACCTTCACGCCACGGTCGAGTAGGAGCGGGTCGCCGGAGTTGTATTTCGGTTTCATTGACGGCCCGAAGCCGGTGACGATGCACAGGTTCTTGACGCCGGTGTGGTGTGGGACGTTCAGGCGCAGCCATTCGTGGTCCACATGCCAGCTTTTGATGAGGCCGGGCTGCTTGTCCTCCAGGATGAGGCCATCCCCCATTGCGCCGCCGGCTTCGTATTGGGGGATGGTGATGTCATCTGCCAAACCTATCCGCTCTTTTCCTGAAGCTTGAATTTCTTTGTCAACAAGTCCGCTTAGGCCTTTACCTGATGCCAGCCATTGTGGACTGCAGCTTAGAAACGCACTGGTTTCAAGAAGGTTGTCACCGCGCATTGACTTCGTTTCACCGCTCAGCCATTGCGATACAGCCGACTCCGAACGCCCAACTGCTCGCGATAGATCTGCGGGAGTTTTCTTTCGCACGGTCAATGCATTTAAAAGCCGTATGGCAAGGGTATTCATTAAGCCAGCTTAACAATTATTTTCTTAAGAACACTTGACTTATTGCTTAAGTTTTCTTAAGCTATTGCGCATGTACACACAAAACTTGCTTAAGTTTATCGGCGGTCAAGCGGCCATCGCACGCGAATGTGACATCAGCGACTCTGCTGTGTCGCAGTGGTCTGCCGACGACAACATCCCTTACGCCCGAAGACAGTATCTCAAGCTGGCGTACCCGGGCGAGCATTGGATTCGATACGAAGAGCATTTGAGTACGAAGGCTGCAAAGACAGAGGTGGCTTGAATGCAATACCTCTACGTCTGCCACTTCTCCAGCGGCCACATCAAGATGGGCCGCTCGATTGAGTCGACAGCGCGCATCAAGCTCACCGAGCAGGCCGACGCCTTGCTGGCCTGGTATCAGGCCACTACGAGAAGCGTCGGCAGCGCTCAGCATTGCGGCTCCCCAACGCAAAACAGGTCCGGGTCAAACGCAGTGGTGCGGCTGCAACCCCGCCCCTCGCTCACTAGCGCAAACAAGATCACGACGATGAGTGCGGCCTGCGCAATCTCGAACCAGGTGCGGCGGTTCAGCGCAATGCCCTTGGAGCGCGCGCCGTTAGCAAAAAAGCAGACCGACAGCCAACCCAGTAAACCGAACTGCCACCACGGCCAGTCAGACATAAGGAACGCCCATGGGTGATACCACAAGGTTGTCGCGCTCCGGGCGCACCCCAGATGGCGGCACGCTGACGCGGCGCATTGATGTGCCGGTGTCCGAGGAGCTGGAGTCCGAGGTGATTGCGCTGGCCACCATCAACGGAATTTCAAAGGCTGAGTGGGTGCGCAACCTGTTGGAGCGGGTGGTGCATGGCGAGTTGTTCATGCTGAGAAGGTTATCAAGGAGTGGGCGCACAGGTCAATCCGACGAAAGTGGGAGCAATCCCAGATGAGTTTGGAATGGATTGCGCTGCAGCTGCAGATTCGCGCCAGTAGGACGTTCGGCTTGGGCTTGCAGGTGCCGCGCTACAACCCGCGCCCGGCCGGCGTGATTCGCCCGGGCAGCGCAACTCACGCGGTACTGGGGTATTTGCAGAAGCACTCGCACTGGCTGAACCACCGACAGATTTGCTCCGGCACTGGGTGTACCAGTCATGCGGTGGACTGGGGTTTGATTTATCTGAAAAGCCAAGGGCTGATCGAATGCGCATCCGACGATGGGCGAAATCCTCGCTATTTGCGTTACCGGGCAATTAACGAAAGAGCTTTGAATGCTGTCCGTTAAAAAAACATCCATCGCCGCCTACCACCACCTGAAGGGCGAGAACTTCAGGGGGCAGCTTGCCTGGTTGCTGAACTTGGCTTCCCAGCAGTTCGAGCGGGCTTAGGAGACTGCCATCAACTACTACCCATTCCACATCGGCGACTACCTGAGCGACACCCGGCATTTGAGCTGGGAAGAGGACGCAGCCTTTCGCCGCCTACTCGACACCTACTACACGACCGAAAAGCCGCTACCGGTCGATTTACGCGCCGTTTGCCGGCTGGTGCTGGCCACCACCGATAGCCAGCGCGAGGCCGTGCGAGTTGTCTTGGACGAGTTCTTTGTGGCCACACCAGTTGGCTGGATCAACGCCAGGGCGGACCAAGAAATTGACTCGATGCGCGACAAAAAAGCATTGAACGAAGCCAAGGAAACGCACGAGAAAGAGCGCATGAAACGCCACAGGGAACGCCGCAGTGTCATGTTTGAGGCATTGCGGGAGCACGGCGTGATGCCGGCGTGGGATGTTTCGATTAAAGACCTGCAACGCCTTCACGATGAAACCTGCAATGCACCTGTAACGCACCTGCAACGCGCACAGGCCGTTTCTGTTGAGGAACCTGCAACGGCTATACCAATACCAATACCAACACCAACACCAAATAATAAAGAAGATAGCTCCGAGCTCCTGACGGACTCGAAGCCGAAAATTGTTCTTTCGGAATTTTCGGTCAACCTCGTGGACTCGACGGACTTCCACGTTCCGATAAAAACCTTGGGCGAGTGGGAGAACGCTTACCCGGCGGTCGATGTTCGGCAGGAGCTGCGCGAAATGCGAGCCTGGTCCATGGCGAACAGGACCAAGCGTAAGACCCGCCGAGGTGTCGAGGCGTTCATGGTTCGATGGTTGGCCAAAGCGCAGGACACGCCAAGCCGGTCGGCCAAGCCGGGGTTTGCAAGCGCTGGCGACTGGACGGCAGCGGCAGTATGAAAAATAAATGGTACGCCGGCAATGCCCGCCAGTTGCTGCAAGAGCGCCAATACGGCAATGTGCCCTATGGCCCCGTGGTGGTCGAAATGACCGGCGGCGCATGGGATGCGACAACCCTGCACCTGAACGCCGATACGCCCGTGGCGAACATGGATTGGCGCATGTTGGTGAACCTGGACGTGTGGATTTGGGCCAATGCCAGCGTTGGGCTTGGTCGGCTGCTCGATGTCGCATTGCTGATCGCCCGCGCGCGGCCAAAGACTTTGATCGTCAGATTCGAGGACGGGGACAAGGTTCACGACGTGCAGGTGGGTGATGGCTTTCACTTGCCAAAGGTTGCTGAGATACCGGGAAAGCACGAATTTCAACTCTGCATCAGCAACAACAGCGGCACAAAAATCGGTGCGGCTTTACGGCGTGCGTTGCTTGAAAAAACATACGGATTGAGCGTGCTATGAAGACCATAAATGATTCCAAAATCGACTTCGATTCGTACTTTGCAGAACATCAAATTGATGCGGCAAAAGTTAGGCCCGCAGGCGACTGGGTTGAGGAGGTCATCGACAGCTTTTATGGACAGACGTCCGCCGCCAATTGGGCGCCGATTGGCTTTGACAAGATGCGCGGCAAGTTTGACCTGCGCGCCGGAGAGGTCACGCTGTGGACGGGAGTCAACGGGCATGGGAAAACCTCGTTTTTATCCGACGTGATGATTCGTGTGATGAGCGCAGGTCAGAAGGTTTGCCTCGCATCGCTTGAAATGAAGCCATCGGTCAGCATGAAAAAAATGACCATGCAAGCCGCTGGCATTGGTGAGCCCAGTATCGGATTTATCCGGGGCTTTCATGGCTGGACAAACGGCAAGTTGTGGATTTATGACCATGTTGGAAAGCTCGCAGCAAGCCGGGCGCTGGCAGTGGCCACCTATGTGCGCAACGAATTAAAAATAGACCACCTGGTGATCGATAGCCTGATGAAGTGCGGCATGGGTACAGACGACTACACGGCGCAAAAGGATTTCGTTGATTCGCTGTGCAGCATCGCCCGCGACACCGGGCTTCATATTCACCTCGTGTGCCACATGCGAAAAGGCGAAAACGAAAGCAAACCGGCAGAAAAGTTTGACGTGAAGGGCGCCAGCGAGATCGTTGACCTTTGCGACAACCTGATGATTATTTGGAAAAACCTGCCCAAGGCAAAAGACCTGGCCGATGCCGAGCGTGAGCCGAATGCCATCCAACGCCGCCATTTGATAGGCCAGATCAACCAAAAACCGGATGCCTTTGTGCGATTGGCCAAGCAGCGTAACCACCCTTGGGAGGGTAGTTTTGCTTTTTGGTTCGACAAGGAAAGTCAGCAGTTTTTAGAGCATAGCAATACCAGAACTATGGCCGCCATGACGTTTGAGCAGACGGCAGAAGAAACGTTTGGCCAATGACATGCGCCACATGCCGAAACTTGCAATCCGGCCCCATGACCAAGCACGGCCTGAACACCTGCAAGCTGGGCACGAACTACGAATACTGGCCGCTTGGTCACAAGTGCGAGAAACATTCGCCAGAAGCGCCGGACAAGCAGGCCGTGCGGGAGTCGTGGATATTCAAGCATGTGAGGTGATCGCGTGACCCTACCGAGCATCACTACCAAGCACTGCGAAGTGATCTTGCCTTGGCCACCGTCTGCACTCAACCCAAATGCCCGTCTGCATTGGTCAAAGATTGCCAAGGCCAAAAAAGCCTACCGCGAAGCCTGCTTTTATGAGGCACGAAGCGCTGGTATTACGGCTGCTATTTTCCCCAGAGATAAAAAGCTGCATGTGAACCTGCTGTTCTACCCACCAGACCGCAGGCACCGCGACCAGGACAACATGCTGGCCGCGATGAAGTCTGGGCTTGATGGCCTGGCATCCGCAATGGGGATTGATGACAGGCACTTCAAGATGACGTTTGACGTGGCCTCAACCATCGGCGGCATGGTGAAGGTGACGATCCATGAGTGAAATTACCCTAGTCAAGCAGCACGCCACCGAAATACCCGAGGCCGACCGACTGGCCGCGCGCCGGGTTCTCTTCGGGCTGGTGGATGGCCTGGGCGAGGGCAACCGCAAGGCGTGGCGGCGTTTCGTGAACGGCTTGATGCGTCTGGAGCCGGGTGAGATGGTAGAGATCAAGACTCACAAAGAGCGTGTTGGCTGGTTTCACAGAAAACACATGGCGATGGAGCAGCGGATCTTCGAGTCGCAGGAGCGCTTCGACACGTTCAACGCCTTCCGGGTTTGGCTGAAGGTAGGTGGTGGCTTCGTGGATTGGTTCCCCGGCCCCAAGGGCGGTGTGATCCCAGTGCCGAAGTCCATCAGCTACGCGAAGCTGGAGCAGGGCGAAATGGAACAGGTCCACGACGACATGGTGGCCTTCCTGCGCACCGCTCACGCCGCTAAGACGCTTTGGAAGCACCTGCCGCCCCCAGCACGCACCGACATGGTGGAAACCCTCCTGGGGAGCTTTGAATGGCAGCACTGACCAACCACGGCGGCGATCGCAAAGGCTCAGGCCCCAAGTCAACCCAGCTAGACATGCGCCGGGTGTGGCCAGTATGAGTTGTACAGGAAACAATTTTTTCAACGTAAAACTAGGAGCAAATTATGTTAATCATCAAGACTTTGGTTCGCGGCGCTTACGACGTTCAGAAATTGCGCATCATGATGGGCAATCGCATTGTCGGGAACTTCAAGGCAAAGCTGGGTCAAGCACCCAGCGAAGCAGAGGATGAGCTCGATGCGGATGGTAAAAAAATACTGGCTATGTTGCGACTGTCGTATCGAAAGATCACGGACGGCGTGAAGGTATTTCCAAACCGCAAGAAGTTCAAGGGCGATGAAGTCATCAGCGAATACACCGAGCTGGTGCTGGTAGATCGCTACATCGCGCTGGAAGTGGACGAGGTAAAACATTTCAGAATGTTGGAAAACGTGCTTGAGGATTACCCGGTTTACACGCAATTTCTAGAAAAAGTGAAGGGCTGCGGCCCGGCTATGTCAGGGGTCATCATCAGCGAGATCGACATTACAAAATGCAAATACTCGTCGAGCCTATGGGCCTATGCGGGGCTGGATGTTGCACAGGACGGGCGCGGTCGCAGCAAGAAGAAGGAACATCTTGTCGAAACGGCGTACATGGACAAGGACGGGAAACCTGCAACCCGGCAAGGCATCACCTTCAACCCGTTCCTAAAGACTAAGCTGGTCGGCGTGCTGGCGTCATCATTCTTGCGCTGCGGCCCGGATAACACCTACTCAAAAATGTACTACGAGTACAAGCACCGGATCGAAAATCATCCGGCGCACATCGCGAAGACGAAAGGTCACCGGCACGCAATGGCGCTGCGGTACATGGTCAAACGGTTTTTGTGTGATTTGTACGTCGCGTGGCGCAAGCTGGAAGGCTTACCAGTTGAGCTTGAGTACAACGAGGCCAAGTTGGGGCACAGGCACGCAGCATAAGCCAGGCGGCACAAGAAACCCAATGTAAACAAGCGAGCCACCATGAAAAAGCAACCCAATGATTCGAAGCGAGCCAATTCGCCGAAGAAAACCACCCAGTAGAAGCGAGCCGCAAATACTTAGAAACCCAGAATCAATCAGCGAGTCACATTCATCAATAAACCCACTGCCCCGTAGCGAGTCACAAACACGAATAAACCCAACGAATCAAAGCGAGCCAGTGACTCTTAGAAACCCATTGCATTGAAGCGAGCCAACCGAAGGAAGAAACTCAGTATCAAAAAGCGAGCCACGCCAGTGGAGTAACCCAACCAGCCGAAGCGAGCCAGACCGACTTAGAAACCCAAGGTCGTTGAGCGAGCCAGCATTCCCAAGAAACCCATGTTGATTTAGCGAGCCAACCAGGGCGAGAAGCCCAGACATCCGAAGCGAGCCAACAAACTATAGAAACCCAAAAGTGCTAAGCGAGCCATTGGAAAGTAGAAAACCACACTTCAGAAGCGAGCCACTTGCACGTAGAAAACCACCGTCACGCAGCGAGCCATTATGAAAAAGCAACCCAATGATTCGAAGCGAGCCACGCTTGGTGAGAAAACCACACGAAACTAGCGAGTCACAAACACGAATAAACCCAGCGAATCAAAGCGAGCCAACACGTAGAAGAAAACCAAGCGCATGAAGCGAGTCAACGGTTAAAAGAAATCCAACCAAGCGAAGCGAGTCACAGAAATTGAGTAACCCATGTTTTCTAAGCGAGCTAAAGCATTCGAGACACCCAGGCGCAAGAAGCGAGCCAGCTAGGACAAGAAACCCATTGAACAGAAGCGAGCCAGTCGAATGAATAAACCCAATAACCCGTCGATTAATGACCGGCAAGCGAAGTTTGTCCGGGAGTATGTGATTGACCACAACGGCAAGCAGGCCGCCATTCGCGCCGGGTATAGCTCAAGGAGCGCAGAGGTAACCGCGTCCAAATTGCTAAGCATTGCTAAGGTACGGGCCGCAGTGGATGCTGCTTTGATGGTCATTGCAAAAAAGACCGAGACAGAGGCTGAATGGGTGCGTCGCCGACTCAAAGAAGAGGCAGACGACTTCTCGAAACTTTCAAGTCATTCAGGCCGGATTCGGGCGCTGGAGTTGGTTGGCAAGATCAACGGCGTGTTTGAGTTAGACAACGCACAAAAGAGCGAAGTTGACGGATTTGCGCGCGAAAAGCTCAAGGAAATGAGGGAGCGGCTGAGTGCAAAACACTGATGACCTGGCTTGGATGGATGAGCTGACGCCGGTCGCACGCCAGGCGCTGCTCGCCAGCGTGAACGACAGCCTGGATGCCGAGAAGATCGCCGATTACAGGCCCTACACCAAGCAAAAGCAGTTCCACGCCATGGGCCAGACTATGCGCGAGCGCCTGCTTCGCGCGGGCAACCAGAACGGCAAGAGCTTTTGTGTCGGCTCTGAGGCGGCCTATCACCTGATCGGCGAATACCCGGATTGGTGGGAGGGCAGGCGCTGGGATCGCCCGGTTGTGGTGTGGGCATCCGGGGAAACCGGAGAGGCTACGCGCGACAACCCGCAGCGCGTGCTGCTTGGCGTCCCAAGGGAAGAGGGGACTGGCGCCATTCCGAAGCGCTGCCTGGGCTTGCATGGCATGGCGATGGGGGTTGCCAACCTGTTCGATTACATCAAGATCAAGCACCAGTCGGGCGGCTGGTCGCTGTTGCGCTTCAAGTATTACGCGCAAGGCCGACGCAAGTGGCAAGGCCCGCCGGTTGACTTCGTTTGGTTCGATGAGGAGCCGCCGGAAGATATTTACGACGAGGGCCTGGCGCGCACGATAGCCACCGGCGGCATGGCGGCGATGTCGTTCACGCCGCTTCAGGGTATGTCAACCGTGGTGCTGCGCTTCCTAGGCAAAGACAAGACCGCCGACCGCGTTGACGTGAACATGACCATCGAGGATGCAGAACATATCCCGGCATCTGAGCGGGCCAAGATCATCGCCAGCTTTCCGGCGCATGAGCGCGAGGCGCGCGCCAAAGGAATCCCGACGCTGGGCTCTGGGCGGATATTCCCGGTGTCCGAGGAGAGTATTTCCGTGGCTGCCTTCGATATTCCGGCACCTTGGGTCCAGATTGTGGGCATTGACTTCGGCTGGGATCACCCGTCGGCCGCCGCGCGACTGGCATGGGACCGGGACGCCGACTGCCTCTACCTGACCCACACGCACCGGGCACGCGAGCAAACTCCGGTCCTGTTCGCTCAAGGGATCAAGGCTTGGGGCCGCTGGATACCGGTGGCCTGGCCGCATGACGGCTTGCAACATGACAAGGGCAGCGGCATTGAACTGGCAGAGCAATACCGGCAACAGGACTTGAATATGCTGATTGAAAAAGCAACGCACCCGCCAGCGCCAGGGGACGAGGAGGGGGCAGGGGGTAACGGGGTTGAGGCTGGACTGATGGACCTGCTGGACCGGATGCAGACCGGCCGCTTCAAGGTGTTTGACCATTTGGTCGATTTTTTTGAAGAACTCAGGCTGTATCACCGCAAGGACGGGCGTGTTGTCAAAGAAATGGATGACATTATCTCGGCGGTGCGCTATGCG
>Ga0209491_10006973_pt1 | contig 15230 bp, 4 predicted proteins | sample BON02_FD_187213 | JGI IMG/M metagenome (GOLD analysis project Ga0209491, IMG submission 187213) | Freshwater microbial communities from Lake Bonney liftoff mats and glacier meltwater in Antarctica - BON-02 (SPAdes) (version 2) | ecosystem: Environmental > Aquatic > Freshwater > Ice > Glacier...
CCTCCCGGACTCCAACCCCTACGGCCGTGACGGTCTAGCACACAGTCGCTCTCTCTCCACCGCGCGGCGCGCTTTGCGTGTTGCCTAAGTCGGTGTCGCTTCTTCTATTAACCATTTATATTAAAAAAAATAGAACCGATCTTAAAAAATAGAACCGATCCGGGTTGGCACACCGACGACGGCGTCTTGATCTTGTTACCAACAACACACGAGTCCCTGACGATGATGAACCTCATGCCCGCGCCAGCGTCGGTGCTCCTCCTCCTCGCGCTCGCCGCGACGCCCGCCTCGGCCCGCCGGCAGTACATGGCCCTCGTGCCCAACGGCGACGCGCGTGGCGAGTCCACCGGCCACGCCAACGGCGACAAGTTCGCCAACGCGTTCCAGGCCGCCTCGTTCACCTGGACCAGCGCGCTCTGCCGAGCCGACACCGACGGCGACGGCCAGTCCAACGGTCTCGAGCTGGGCGACCCGTGCTGCCTCTGGACCACATCCACCGCCGACCAGTCGGCACTCCTCGGATTTTCGAACGCCGACATCTCGCTCGCGGGCAACGGCAATAGCCGGACCAGCCGCGCCATGTCCTCGTGCACCAACAAGTCACCGCCGCCACCGCCGTCGCCGCCGCCTCCCCCGCCGCCATCGCCGCCGCCGCCTACACCGTCGCCGCCACCGCCACCGCGGCTGACGCCCTACGCCCCTCCCTCTCCGTCCACGCCGCCCTCGCCGCCGCCGCCGTCGCCCTCGCCGCCCCTACCTCCCGCAACGCCGCCGCCGCCGCCCGCGACGCCCCCTCCTCCGTCGAGTCCGGCGGCCGCTCCGAGCACCGTCAACATCGGCGGCGTCCTCTCCCTCGACATCCACATCAAGACGGCCCACCTCGCGCACGGCCTGATGCTCGTCGTCGCGTGGGGCCTGCTCCTCCCCACCGGCGCCTTCTTCTCGGCTACCTGGCGGCACACCCTGCGCAACGGCGCCTGGCTCCGGCTGCACCGCGCGATGCAGATGCTGGGCGTGCTGTTGACCCTCGGCGGCGTCCTCGCCGGCCTGCTTATGACCCCCTTCCACTTCACCGACCCGCACCATGTCGGCGGCGTGATCGTCGTCGTGTTCACCATCATCCACCCCATCATCTCGATGACGCGCGGCAAGCCCGCAGCCGCCACGGGAGGCGTGCGCACCACCTGGCGCGTCTGCTGGGAGCTGATGCACAAGGGCGGCGGCTACCTGCTGATCGTCGCGGGCGGCTTCCTGTGCTACTCCGGCTACCTGCTCATGCGCGACGGGCTCTGGCTCTGGCTCCTCTACCTTGGCTTCCTTGCCGTCGCGCTCGGCGTGCTCGCCGCGGGGGTGTTGCTGCGCCGGGTCAGTCCGCGGGTGATTGCGCCCACGCCGGCCATCAATCCGCAGCCACCATCGCAGGCCGCGCTGCAGCAACTGCAGCTCACCAAGCTGCAGCACTACGAGAAGCACGCGCAGCGGCAGGCGGCCGACGCGCGCACCGCCGCCCCGGCCCGGCCGGCGCAGCACGTTTGAGATCCGGCCGGCCAGCGCACTCGCGCGAGCCCATGTCCATATGATGGAGGCCCAGCAGGCCCCCAGTTCACGGAAAGGCAGGTGCACGGATGGTGCCACCGCCTCTCTACCCAATCAGTTGTTGTCCGAGTGTGTGCTAGCTAGGTGTTAGTAGTGTAGTGTCGGTTTCTACTTCTATTGACTATTGTAGACGACTATTGACAAAAGCTATTGATGAAGTTGTGTTCGTCTTAGTTTTGCGAGAGAAGAGATTATTTCAGATATATTCAGTACTTCGTACTTTTTCTACACCCTACGAAACATAAAAAACGGCTTTCTTTCCCGAGCGTCCGTTTCTCTGGGCTGCCAGGACGTCGCCTTTCGTCCGCTGTGGCGTCGTGCTCTTACGGCCGTCGGCGCTCAAACATAAATCCAAAAAAATACTCCAAATCCAAATAAGGCCAAAGGGGGTTAATCCCCTCAGAGTGTCCTTCTAGCCCTATCTCTAATGGCCTTCACAAGATATTGTAGATATTGTCAACATTTTATTGTAATAAAAGGGAGTCGTGCGGAAAGTATATTGCGCACGATTGTAGGCAATAAAGGGGAGCTGAGAGAAGGGTATTCGCACAATAATGTGTACTAACGCCCCGTTTCCGTGTCGAGAATGCATTTTTTTTTTCAAACATCTCGACTCTCTCTACTCGACACCTCCGAAATTCGTCGACCCCTAGAAAACAAAAACATAATCTCCAAACGCCTAAAATAACCTCAAAACTGACTGGACGGGAGCCCTCCCCTAGCCCTCCCCTGGAGTGTATTTTGAGCCATTATATCCCGTTTTCGAGGCGGTAGTGGGATACGGATACGGTGTGAGATACAGCGGGATACAGCCAGCCGGATACAGCTAGATACGTAAGGATGCAGACAGCTGGATACAGTGGGAGTGGGATACGGCGGAACACACACAGTGGATCTGCTGCAAAATTGCTAGATGTAGATAGATACAAGGAGGATATACGGCGGGATACCAAGGATACGGTGAGATACAGGCGGAATACAGATACAGGTTGAATACAGGCGGGACATCCTAAAAATACACTCCAGGGGAGGGCTTCCCCTGTAGTGTGTGGCGTATCGGTGTAGATAGTAAATAGAGCTTCGAGGTTACGAGTAGAGCAGGCTATAACACTCTATCCGCACATGCACCACAACCACGCCCATATGACCACGCACGCACGTCACACGTCACACCCACTTCTCACAGCTTCTCAGCAACATCCTCAGCTCTCAACGTCGTCACAACGTGCATCGCACTTTTTTTCTAACCCACAGCCAAGGTCAAAGGTCAACAAAGTCCGTCGCGGCCACAGCGGCTACCACCCACTGCCACTGGATAGAGGGGCCGAATGGATGGTTTCTAGGGTTCCCGACGCCTCACGAGGTTGCCGAGCGTGGCTCAGAGTGACGGCCTCGTCCGTCTAAAAAAATCTTCGCCTCCTTTTGGCGCCTTTTTTACAGGAAATCTAATCAAAAAAAAAATAGAACCCCTATTTCTTCAAAACACGAAAACTCACACCGGTTTTATTAGCAGAGATTTTTTGAAATAATAGAGCTGTGGCCGCTCGATTTTGGATTTAGATTTAGTCTGGTCTCGAAAAAAGTGCGATGTACGAGTAGGGGGTTACGCGGAAGAAACGGATTCGGTACACAAATAACTTACTAAACTTGTGGGGCACAAACTTATTAAATTTGGTATTCATGAGTATTCATGAGTATTCATGGGTTGGTTTATTCGTCGTCTCAAATTTTGTGAAAGTGTTTAATAGTATTCAATAGTATTCGTCGTATTCGACGATTTTTGCGAGGTATTATTCAATGGTGTTCGTGGGATGATACCTCGAATACCCCCGGGTATTCGAAGGTATTCCATGGGTATTCCATGGTATTCATAGGATATTTGAAAAGTATTCAGGGTTCAGGGCTAACCCGAGGTAAATAAATACCCTTTGGTATTCCTTTTTTTTTTCATAGGTATTCCGCAAAGTATTCCAAAGTATTTTCCAAAGTACTACTTAAAGTAGCTCTATTCGAAATTTTCAAAGTATTCCAAAGTCGTATTCCAAAGTATTCGAAAGTATTCGAAAACGTATTCGAACATTTTGAGAAAATCGAAAAAATACACGAATACCTACCCCACAACACGAATACCCTCCCAATTTTTGAGTAAGATGCTTCGAATACCAGCAAATTTCTTCCAAATACTCGTGGAATACCCATGAATACCCATGAATACCAAATTTAATAAGTTTGTGCCCCCCAAATTTAGAAAACCAGCACATACACTTACATTCTCGGTCTTCAACATAACACGAGACACGAGCGACCTGCGACCTGCAACTGCAACCCACAAATACATACGGCATCCATGACTCATCTCCACGACACTCGTCCACGCGCAGGGCGTGCGGCGCGTTTCTCGGCGCTCGGTTATTACCCACCGGCTGTTCAACAACGTCCCATTCCCATGAGGGGGCTGCGACCAAGCATCAACGCACGCCGCCGTAGTGGATCACACACACCGCACACGACATAAAACAGAAAACGACCACGGCACATGACACAACTACTCATGGCTCATGGCGACTTGATAGCGCGCACCCGCAACGTGGGGAGCAGAGTGGGCGTCTCCACGAAGACGTACGGATCCTTGGCGGTCGGGATGTGCTCTAGGCCGAGCGCCTCGGGCTGACCAAAGACCAAACTGCCCCATCCTCATCGGCAACGAGCGTGTGGCTCTCACAGATCGCCACTGCCGCAACCCTGACCCCGCTCAGTCCGCCCACCCGCTTCGGCGTGACCTGTGCCACACTGACGCCGTGGCCGAGGTTGTAATGATCGCCATTGCCGAACGGCAAGGAGTCGCCCCAGATGAAGAGCTCTCCCTTCTCCGTCACGGCGCACGAAGCATCCTGCTGTGCGTCTACGAGCTTGACGCGCACGCCGATGAGCGCGGCCACCAGACGCGGCGTGTGCTCCGAATAGTGCTCCGAATAGTGCTCCACCAGCTCGTCGTCTAGAGAGCTTGCGGTAAGGTATTCGTAGGCCGTGTCGCCGCGCTGGTGCCCGTGGCCGTTGGCGCACTCGTGACCCCACCCGTAGAGTTCGCCCTCCTCGGTCAGAGCGAGAGCGTGGCCGTCGCCAGCGGCCACTGCGACAAACCTGCGCCCTGTTTGCGCCAGGGCTTCGATCCGCCGGGGAAGCACCTCGTCCGCCTGCCCCGTGAAGCAGGTGTCACCGTGCTCGTGACCGAGCACACCATCCTCTCCGCATCCAAAGGAAAAGACAGCGCCGGCGTCGGTCACCGCCAGCGTGAAGCCGATTCCGCCGAGGGCGACGCCCACCACGCGATGATGCGAGAGCGCGTCGACCCTCTTCGGAGTCAGCTGGTACTCGGTCTTTGTGTCCAGTTCGTATCCCAATCCGCTGTGTCCTGTGTCTTCGTTGCTGGCGAAATACGGCATGTCAACGCGACGCGCCCGCCCCCATGTAAGGAGGCGGCCATCCGAGTTTATGGCGGCGCTCGTAAAAAGTCCGGCCGCGATGCGCTCAATATGGCTCAGCGACTCAATCCGGCTTGGCACGGCCCTCGCGCATCCGTCGGCGTGGCCGAGCGCATAGAATTCGCCGTTGCCCCACGAGTAGACCTCGCCTTCGGCACTGAGCGCGAGGCAGTGATCACCGCTAGTGGCGACGCTGACGAAGCGCCGGTCCTGCACCGACGGCACAGGCGTGGGCAGGCCGACCCAGCGTTCGACATGGGGGTCGGCGGCGGGGTTCACGGCGTGCCCCAAGTAGTACTCACCGCGTATCTCACGGCCGCAAGTGAGCAGACGGCCTTCCCTGTCAACAAAAATGCTGTGCATATTTCCCGTATCCCACGTTTGAGTCTGCCCCACCGCGAGCGGAGCTTGCCGCCCCAGCTCGTCACGACGGTCGCGTTTCAGCAGGCATGCCACCCACGAGGTAGCCCCGTCAGGCATGAAAGAGCCGACGTCCAGGCCGCGTGCCTCTGCGCGCTCCCGCAGCTCCGTCTCCACCGGGCCGAGCACGCGCGGAGGCAGTGGAGGAGTGGGCGCGTCGAGCCAAAGTAAGCGGCACGTGACGGCGAGACGGGCGAGGTCGCGAGTGTCGAGGCGGGACAGGATGACGGACAGGAGGTCCGCAGGAAGCCGTAGCAGCGGGGAAGAAGCTGGTGCCGAGTCAGCTGGCGGCAGGAAGAGGGCGCGCAACTCCTCCGCGATGGCGAGACCCTCGGCAGCTTGCTCGTCGCAGAGGCCACGGGCGGCGAGCTGGCACTCGCGGGCCACGTCGCGAAGGGCGGCGAGAAGGGTGGCCATACTTGATGTAGCAACCGTACTTGATGTAGCAAGTCTAGCGACAGCGCAGGCCGCGAGGGTCGCTCTTGGGTCGCTTGAATTCACAAAAGGGATCCAGCAGTCAATTCACGTGAAGAGCTTGCATATACTCTTATACCACTCTGCTACGTTCTACGCTGTTCAAAAATAGACGTGCTGCTAGAACTGCGTTTACGCACCCATTCAGGGTTCAAGTCAGAGCGTGGGGTAGCAGCCGTCAGAAGCGACTCTCGGCGACCCCACTGGGTTCTCAGGTACGCGCACCGCCCCCCGACAGGTTGATACGTATCCGTATCGGGTCATCGGGTCTCTTTTGTATCCTTGTAACACCTTGTATCCGTAACAAAGATGTGCAACAGTGCGTAACAGGAACGTATTAAGCCGGTTATAGACCGTAATCATCTGTTCTGTTACATAAAGGTATTCGTTTTGATTTTTGATATGGTATTGATACGGATTTGTGGTTACACATCATGATACGTACGGATATGTAACGATATAATGTTACGCGTTTGATATGTACATGATATGCATATGCTACAGATATGTATATTAATGTTTCAGATACTTGTTGTGATACGTTACATGATACTCATTATATTATCATAAACCCGAACTATTACAAATACAAATACGTATCTTTTTATTATATGTTTTCGGGTTAACCCGAACAGGATTAACCCTAACCCCCAGATATGATTTCGATACGTACATGATACTGTTAACTAACTAATACAAATACGTATCTTTTTAATATGTTCGGAACCCGAACATACAGTTATGAGTCAAATACAATTCGTGTTAAGGTTAGCCTGACCCCGATTTCATTTTAATACAAATACGTATCTGACATGTGTCGATACAGACGACAGACAGACGTGATACGAATTGTGTTACTTCATGTTATTCATAAGATACGTATGCCCATAAACCAGATACGATTTGGATACGTGTTGATATTGTTTTGATGTAACAAAACAAGACCGATACCTGATTTCTTCTCTTGATACAAGCTGATACGTTCCCTGTTACGCACTGTTACAAATCTTGGTTACGGGTACAAAAGAGACCCGATACGGATACGTAACAACCATAATTTGCGCACCGCCGGCGGCGTCCGATCTGAGACGGCCAATCGATAGATACCTACCGACCCAAAAGGGCCTCTCCCGCGTCTTCGAGTTGCGAGTTGTCCGCCTTGCTGACCGTGCCCGTTTGCCCCCACTACGCGGCGGGTTAATCTAACCCCTACCCCACGTTGCAACTCAGCGTGCGTAAACGCAGTTCGCACGTCTATTTTTTAACAGTGACTGTTAACAACAGCGTAATAAAGTACACACACATATATAAATAAGTAAGTATAAGTTCTTGACAAGTCTTGACAACAAGTCGTTGTCAAAGTAAGGTCTACCCCGTCCGAACACCCAAGCTCCTGCCTCTGCCACTCTGCCTGCGTCCCCCAGCGCCATAATCAATGCGCACGCTGCGCAGATGCTCGTTAACCGAGCCACCCCTGGATATAGGTTGCTGCCGTGCCTGCCTGCTCACTCACACACACACACACACACGCTCACGCGCATCGCGCATCGCGCCCGTCATGCGTTCTGTCTGCCCCTGACTGCAACCAACCCGACTTACCATCACTAGAGTAGCTCTATACCCCGGGGTCGCCTTCTTTATAAATGTTATGAGTGTCTGAGTGTCTAAGGTCTAGAGCTAGGGTGACTCTAGCTCTAGCTAGGGCTAGGGTCTAGTAGGGTCTAGGGTCTAGGGCGGTTGAGCCGACTTATTACAGTTACAGTCACTAATACTATAGTCATAGCCTACTATAGAGATAGTCACTGTCGGGCATTAATTTATAATCATTAAAAACATGAAAATATGTCCCCAGCAGAGCCCAACCAACGCGCCATTTCTGAGCGTTTCGGGGCCGCTTCGCGGCGGCAACGCGCCATTTCTTAATCCGCGGCCGTGCCCGCGTCCGTGTCCGTCCGCGTGCGTGCATCTCTACTTCTACTTTCTTATGCTTAGGCACATTATATATATTCATTCTGTCGAGCTACAACTGGTAATGGTAAGGTAGAGAGAGAAGGCTCACTGGCATCGCGCGCGTAGGACACGCTCGTGCCGGCGACCTCGCAGCATGCGCTAACACACACTGCATTGGCATGGCCCGCCGCCCCGCCCGCGCCAGCACACGCGAGCGGGTTGATCTGCGACAGGTTGTCCATGTCTTTCAAAGAGTTGCTGTCTGGGCCGAGGCCCACCGTGGAGAAGGGGGCCACGTGAACCCGGCATGAGGAGCCGAGGTACGCGGCAAAATATCTGCTGATTGGTTCGTTGTTAAGCTCGTCGAAGGTTCTGATTAGTCGGCACGCTGAAACCGTCGCTCGGCTGAACTGTCGTCCGTCCGCAACGGTCATTCACGAGAATCTGGGTGTTAATCTATTGTTAGGGGTTCGTTATCTTAAAGAGTAAAGAATATAAGGTTTAACCTTAGTCATTACTCTGGAAGATCGACGATAAATCTGGTGTTTGGATTCCTGTATACCGTTACTGATTCCTGTACTGATGATGACTGAGGCCGGTGCGTACTGGCCTCGTCGTCGGGTTTGACTACGTCTCATCATCGGGTTTGACTGCCCGGATTACATCTCGGCATTACATATAGGCTGGGTGACCGTGGTCAGTGTTCGGGAGAACACCGGCTCGCGCGGTCATCAGCGGCTATATAAGGGGGATATTACTGTGTACCTAAGACGTTCTGCGTCTTCCTGTTCCTGTTCCTGTACGTCGAGTTGGCCTTGGGGAGGTCGCCTTGTCGTGCCCGTGCCTGTAGTCGGCCTTAAAGTCGTAGCGTCGCCTCGGTGGCGGTACGTCTCGGTTTACCGTCTACTAGGTGCTAAATACTATGGTTATCTCGTCTTACCCCCAAGTATAGAGCTTAAGGTTATCCCTTAGGGCTCTATATCTCTCGCGGATGCGACACATTCATTCATCATGCGACACAGTATTATGTATTATTATGACCCAGCGCGTGAACGTGAGAAGAAAAAGGAAAAAAGAGGGTGGGTTAAGGGTTAGGGTCAAACCTGAACCCCTTGCAACTTGCTTGCAAGCTCTGGCTTGCGTGTATTGGATTCAATATAGTATTAGTATTGGCAATAATTGTATTGGAGAATACGAAAACGCCCCGCCTCACATTTCCTCATCTTTGCACTTCGCACCCCGCCCGCCCCTGGCCCTATAATAACATGGAGCCATTTCTTAAACGCCTCCCGGCTCCCGGCCCAGGCACGCAACGCTTACCCTCGGGTGAGCTCCAACGCACCATTTTTTAAAACAATTCTCGAAAGCCCAACGCGTCATTTCTTAATGGTGGTTTTTTTTCTTAATCTTACTGCCCGACAATGATTGTAGCCCTCCCCTGGCCCCTGGTAAAGCGTATTTTTGGCCATATCCGCAATTTCCCGCTGTTCAACTGTTCAAAAATAGACGTGCTAAACAGCCTAAACTGCGTAAACGCAGTTTAGCACGTCTGTTTTTGAACAGCGTAGTGTGAGTCGATACGGAGAGATAATACTGTGGGATACAGCAGATACAGCTGGAAACAGCGTATAGATACGTACGGATGCAGCTGGATCTAGTGGGATACCGCGGAATACAGCGGATCTGCTGCATATAATGGCTAGATATAGAGATCGATACAGGATAATATAACAGCAAGGATACGATGAGATACAGGATAAGGATACAGGCGGGATACAGGTTCAATACACGCGGGATAAAAATACACGCCAGGGGAGGGCTACTTATTTATTCACACGAGATGATGAATTTATCCCTCGAGCAGGTGCGAGCAGCACTGCAGCAGAGATGATGATGATGATAATGATGATTTACACTACTCTACTAACTACTAACTATAACTACTAAACTAGGTGGGGGTACGGGGGTAAATGTAAATGTAGCCCGAACGTACACAGTAAACTATACCCACACAGTACGTTTTGGCTGATGATGTTGCTGCCCCACCAGCCACCAGCGCCGCCATGCAGAAGAAGGCGGTACGTCGCCCAGAAGAGGCAGGGGGGCATTGATTGCCGTGTCGCAAAAGGCGCTGCTAGGCGAGCGCCCGCCGAGACGTCGGGGCTATTTTGAGGTTAATGACCAGCTGGGAAAGGCGACCTGACCTTCTAGTCTATAAGTGGCCACAGGCAAGCGCCCGAAACGCACCTGGGGTCTATTTTGAGTTTTTTCGTCTTTTCGACCCGATTTTTTTAGTTTTTTTAGAAAAAATAAGTGTTGTGTGCGAGAGCACCGCAGCAGAGGCGGCAAACGACAGACATATGACAGAGAATGAATGTCGCAGGAAAGCGGAACGGAAAGCGGCCAACAGGAGGCGGCGGGGCGACCCACACAAAGGGCCGCACAAAAGCGGACCACCACACAGAGGACCGCGCAAAGCGGCCAACAGCCACCGTACAGGAGGCCGCAGAGGGACCCACACAGGAAACACACAGACACATAGGACACTTTTTGAAAATCTCAAAACTGACTGGGCGGGAGCCGAGCCCTCCCCTGTGGTGAGTGGCGTATATCGGTATAGATAGTGTGTAGATCTATAGATATAGATATAGATAGTGTGTAGTGTGTCGTGTTGCACGCGCGGTGGTCGTGTCTTCTATCTTCTATTAAATATACATAAATTATTATGAACATTGTATGTGTACATACATATACACATATACGTATGCGTATGTACTATATGTACGTGTGTACAGAATACATATATTATATATATATATATAATATGGATCATCATTATCATTATATGGCACATATATACGTATACGTATAACATCATATAATGCAGTATTCCATATACGTAGTCTCGCCTAGTACATATCTCATCGTGTTATAGTTATATCACACTTTAAATGTTAAATTTTCATAAAACGCACTCTATAGCATACATACATGATGTTACATGTTCGTTTATTTTACTTTGATTTTTGTCACAGCCCGTCCGTTCGCGGGACACACTCTGTACTGTTTTTGCAAAACTGCATGCGAGCGGCCCCAGGACATTTCTACTTCTACCCACTCCCACGCACACCATAGGCCCTACACAGGCGTGGGTTAACAGCACCGCGTCGAAATCCGCACTTCACCGCATCCACAACGCGTCCAAGCAGCCCCTTTTTGCCTGCCTGCGGACAAGCCGTGGGATGTGGTGTCTGCGACACGCTGGAGCTCTGGCGTGGTGCCGCGGGCCTGTGTGCGCGTGTACGCGCGTGTGCTAATGCCGCCGAATCTTTACATACATACATACATACAGCCCCTGTTTTTGGCTCCAGATCCTCGTCACGGCACGTCATACTGAGCAGCCTCAGGAGAACCCGCGCCGATCAGTCTTTGGCTGGCTGCGTGCACGCTCAGGCGGCGCATTGGCAGCGCATACCTCGTGCGCACCGCGCCCCGGCCAGGCGCAAGATGCGGGGGCTCACCCGCGTGGTTTGAGCTCCCCAGTGCCAAATCTGGCCCCGCCTACCGTATGGCGGACGCAAACGCCATCAGCCAAGTAATGCGGTACCTGCTGCGGTGGAGGGGGGTCGTGCGGCCCTACAAGGCAGGATGAACACCATATAAGGCACGTAGGCAGAAGCCGATGTCCAGCGCGCTCGCGGGCCACACCTCGGCTTCACCCCATACGGTGTCCCCAGGGCTAACCCTAACCGTTTGCGCGATGTAGCTTCCGCTGCATCCCCGCACGGAGTGGTGCTAGGAAGGATACGGTGTCCCCCAGGGCTAACCCGAGCCGTCTCAGCGATGTAGCTTCCGCTGTGTTGGAATGTGGAAAGGACAGAAGGGCGGTTTCCCAACTGGACCACCACCAGCGCTGATATTAGTCTAGTTGCGAGAACGCCCTTCTAGCTAACAATAACAACACGCTGCATCCCCGCACAGAGTGGCGCTGGGATGATCGCGGCGGTCCCCGCTCCCTAGGTTACCCCGATCACCTCGGGGATGGTGCAATCCCCTGCTACCCCCATTGCCCTGTCTCCTCAGCTATCAAAAGATGCGAAGAGAAGCACTCCCACACAGCAGCCCACCATCCCGTGGTCAAGCCTCCTGCAGTAGTCTCCACGGCAATGTCACACACGCCAATTTAGTAACAGGGTTGGAGAAACTACTAGGAACTATCCTGGAATCTATCGCTATTGAGCTTGAGCGACGCTTCAGCTTTATCTCCGCATAGAGTGGCGCTGGGATGATCGCGGCGGTCCCCGCTCTCTAGGTTACCCCAATAACCCTGGGGATGGTGCAATCCTCTGCTACCCCCACTGCCCTGTCTTCTCAGCTATTTAGCTTCAGCACTGCAAGAGCGTGAGCGCGAGCGAGAGGCAAGACGAGGAACAGATGCCACGGGAAACGGGAACACGACAGGGGCGAAGGTCCCCACCCACAGGGGACCCACACAGAGAGGAGGACCCCGCAGAGGACCCACCACCGGAGGGGAGGGCCACACAGGGGACCTACACAGAACACACACAGACATCAGCGATGCTTCAGCTTCATTTCCTTGCGGAGTGGTGCGAGGATGGCCTTGGCGTCCCCCCTCTCAAGGAGCCGCACTAGTGCCTCGAGCGCGGCCGTGATACGATGGAGTGGCAGAGGTTCCGCTGCCTGAAAAAGAAAAGAAAAAAGGGGGTTACTTGAAATTACACTGGAACTACAGCCGGGTAAGACAAACACACTACAAGGGTCAACCCTTAACCCCTCTCTCAAGGAGCCGCACGAGTGCCTCGAGCGCGGCCGTGATACGATGGAGTGGCAGAGGTTCCGACGCCTGAAAAAAGAACAAAACATGTTTCTCGACTCTGCGCTCTGCTGTTGTGGTGTGAGTTGTATGATATGAGAGATAAAAAAAACAAAAAAAAACGGGTTGCTTGAAACTACACTGCAGGTACAGTCGAGTTCGAAGAGTAGACTACAATGAACACGGCAACGATTCGCTTTTTTACACTGCCGTTGAAAAAGATTCCTTGATCGCAGTTCTCTGGCACATGTATTGCTTCTCCAATCAATTTTTTATTAGCCTAATCGTTTAGCCTGGAACAATTAAGAGAATTCGGCCGTTACAGGCAGCCGAATGACAAACATGCCAAAATGTGCCAGAGAAACGCGATCAAGGAATCTTTTTCAACGGCAGTGTAAAAAAGTGAATCGTTGCCGTGTTCATACAGGATGATGCACTTGGCGACGACGCGTAGGTGCGAGAAGGATTCCGAGGCCGTGCTCGGTGTGTGGCTCCCCGCGCCTCTGCCGATGTCGCGAGCGCTGCCTGATCGGGGCGCGCTTTGGCCGTTGGCGTGGAGAAATATTTGGGCCGTATCGATGTTTGACCGTGCGGTATAGTTTGTTGCTATCTGTGTGGGTTGACCCATCCGCCGAGCACAGAGCGGAGGGGTTAGGGTTTGGGTAACCCTAACCCTAGGGTTTGGGTAACCCTAACCCTAACCCTAACCCGATACGCTGGAGGAGCAGAGGCTCCGCTGCCTATAAAAAAAAAAAAAAAAACACGGGTTGCTTTAAAGGTGTTCAAAGGCGCCCTGCAGCTACTAAGTAAGCGCTATGGATAATTTCACTTTGCTTAGGTACCGAAGCGAGTTTTTTTAAGAGTTTCGTCGTTTTGATCATAGGAAACTCAGGGTCGAATCACTTAGGCGCACCGGGCACCTTAAAGGTGTTCAAAGGTGCCCTGCAGCTACTAAGTAAGCGCTACGGGTAAATTCACTTTGCTCAGGTACCTGAGCGAGTTTTGACTAAGAGTGTCGTGATTTTGATTCTTGGAAACTCAGAGTCGAATCACTTAGGCGCACAGGGCACCTTAAAAGGTGTTCAAAGGTGCCCTGCAGCTACCAAGTAAGCGCTATGGGTAAATTCACTTTGCTCAGGTAACTGAGCGAGTTTTGACTAAGAGTTTCGTCGTTTTGATTATAGGAAACTCAGAGTCGAATCACTTAGGCGCACAGGGCACCTTTAAAGGTGTTCAAAGGTGCCCAGCAGCTACTAAGTAAGCGCGATGGGTAAATTCACTTTGCTCAGGTACCTGAGCGAGTTTTGACTAAGAGTGTCGTCGTTTTGATTCTTGGACACTCAAGAGTTCGAACCACTTACTGTAGGCGCACAGGGCACCTTTAAACTAGACTGGAGCTACAGCCGGGTTAGAAAAGTAGACTAGAATACAGAAAAATGCACTTGACGATGACGCGTAGAATTGAGGTTGACGCCTTGGGCGTTTTAACCATTTCTCGTGTTTTTTTTTAGCGCTGCTGCGTCGATGTTTTCGTGTGTGTCTGCGTGCTTCTCTTCTGTCTTCTGTATGTAGCAGTTTGTAGCACCAGTCTCGTTTGTGCTGTGAGGTGTGTCTCTAAAACGCTAGCGCGAGAATAGCTTACTTCGGCGCGGCCACCCACCCCGGGTGTGGGAGGTGGTACGCACTGTCGCCGCGCCACCTTCGATCGCTGTTAATTGAGGGGGGTGGTCCTTCGTGTGGTCGTTTATGGTGTTGTTATTGTCGTGTGTTTGTGTGTGAGACCTATTTCTCTTTGACGCGTAGAAAAGAGCAGAGTAGGTGTATTCGCCTGGACGGAGGGCTGGAGCTCAGCCTTTATAAGATATTCGTTTACTTCGAGGCTTTTGTGCACGAATCAATCATCCCGTTATTCCCCCCGCCCATCTGAATTGCCCACACTATCGGGTTAACCCGATCCCCCCCGCCCACCTGCATTGCCCACACTATTGCAATGATATTGCACGCCTATTGCGCAATATACGACCCCCCCCTCCCCCCCCCCTCCGACCTCAGTTGTGTATGCCATACACCATACAATATTGGTCATGACCATAGCATGTAAAGGCCAATCTCGAGCAGCGTAACCCTGATGATTTGGCCTTCACACGATATTGCCATTACCAATACGATATTGCCATTACCAATATGATATGGCAGATGCTGCAATAAACGGGGGTCGGGGGGGTATGAACAGAATGCGTTACAGTGTGGGCGGTGAGGGACCTTTACACGGTAATGCCATTAAAAACATGATATGGCATATGCTGCAATAAACGGGGGTCGGAGGGTACTGACATATTTCGTTACAGGGGATTAGGGCTTAACCCTTAACCCGATATATATATATATATATATATATATATATATGTGTGTGTGTGTGTATGTATATATGTATATATAATATACATATATATATATATATATATATATATATA
>Ga0209491_10006974_pt1 | contig 15215 bp, 12 predicted proteins | sample BON02_FD_187213 | JGI IMG/M metagenome (GOLD analysis project Ga0209491, IMG submission 187213) | Freshwater microbial communities from Lake Bonney liftoff mats and glacier meltwater in Antarctica - BON-02 (SPAdes) (version 2) | ecosystem: Environmental > Aquatic > Freshwater > Ice > Glacier...
GTGACTACAGGTCCATTTGTTATCACAAGTGGTTGGATGGTGTTGTCTTGCTGAGGATGGTCTCCATGAAAACGCCCGTCGTCCGAATGTGCCTTGCACTGTCCACGCTGGCATTGTGTTCTACTGTCATTGGCTCCACAGTGATGGCTCAGCCGTCGGGCTTGGGATCAGCAGGTCTGGGATCAGCAGGCCTGGAATCACCAGGTCCGTCCGATAGTTCGATAAAAATCGGCAGCACGGCCACCTCCACCGCGGGGACTCCGGCAGAGACTTTTATTGGCGGCAACGCAGCTCAGGCTTTTGTAGGTGGGGCGCGTGAGGCCACCGGGCAGCAATCCACCAGTCGTCAGTTCCAGGCGTTCCAGGACAATCAGACAGCCAGCAGTGCAGAGACTCAGCAGACGGGGACTCCTCGTGAGATTCGCACTGTTCTGGCAATTTCATTCAACTATCCGACGGCTTCGATGGCCCAGCAAACCGGACGACTGGCCTCCGCCAATTCGCTGTCGCTCGTCCGATTCAGCTCAACACGACCCGAGCTGTCCGGCATTAATGTCAGCCTGACGAGTCAGGGCACAGCGATCCTGACCGGCGCACTGCCCACCGTCGAATCGCGTCGTCTGGCCGCAAATCTGATCAGGCTACAGCCCGGTGTTCGTAAAGTGGAAAACCAGATCGCCGTGGCTCAGTAACGCGAAAGACACGCAGGCCGGATCTCGGTTGCTTCGTCCGAGGTTTTACGCTCCGTACAAATACTAAAAGGCTCGGCATCCTTGATGATGTCGAGCCTTTCGTTTTGTGGGCCGAATCACTGTCCGTTCTTTTCAAAACGAAACGTTCTGCACCAGTCGAGGAAACACGACAAGCTGGAGAGCCAATGGTGAGCCGTTTCGCATCACCTGAAGATCCAGTCGTCCTCTGTTGACTTCCCTGTTGACCAGGTTCGGATCTATCGCCGTCTGGCCGTTCACTGCGAGAATCAGGTCGCCGGGAACAAGTCCGGCCAGTTGTGCAGGCGAACCGTTGACGACTGTCTGAACACCGTAAGCCTGCATGTCCGGAATGTGCACACAACCCAGACCGACGTAAAAGGAGAACTGCTCACACTGCACCACCTGCCAGTTACATGGAGTCCAGCAGTCCCAGTAGCTGCTGTTTGTGTTCCAGCAACCGTAATTTGTATGGCAGTGGCTATGGCATGTGCTCACCCACCATGAGAAATGTTGATGCGAGGACAAGTGCTTCGGGGCTGATGCCACAATGTTCTGAATCTGCGGCTGGGCATGATTTGATGGACCATGGTGCTTCAGAATGTGATCGACATTAATCCCAACTGGTTTTAGCTTCGTCCCATTCAGCCCCGGAATCGTATGGCCGATTTTGTTATGCAGATTTGGCGGGAGTGGGGCGTTGAAGTTCGGTCGGCCGCCATGCCCTGGCTGACCATGCCCTGACTGACCATGCCCTGACTGACCGGGGAATTTGATGATCGGCTTGCCCGAGTCCCCATGCGAATCAGCGTGTCCGTTAGAGGCCTGCGGCCACTTGACTCCCTGATTTCCGACATGGAAGCCGCCAAGGCCCTTGCCACTATTCCCGGACCCGCCGTTGTGAGAATGACTGCTGTGATTGCCGCTGTTCTGATGGCCGCTGTTCTGATGGCCATTGTTACCACTGAGGCCTCGAGGACGTGCATTCACCGAACTGGCTGACGGTCCGTTATGACTGCCAACCTGACCTCGGCCTGATCCGCCACCGCCGATTCGCACCTTTGAATCGCCAAAGGTCCGTGAGCTGGTGGCAAGACAAACAGTTGTCAGTACCAAAGCCGTATAGAAAAATGAGCGTTTCATCAGAATTCCCCTCTGTTTTGAAGTGTCAGAGGCTGAACATCTCAGTCTCTGAACGTCTGGAGCGGAGGAACTGGCGAAGTGTTACAGTAGAATCTTCAATGGGGCCGAAAGACTGCAAAACACACGTGAAGCAGCAAACTGTTTCTGGATCTTATCGTTCGACATGCGGAGTACTGACGGCGCAGTCGCGATCATCGAACAGGTTCAGATAAAACACAGTCGCATCGCCGGGCACGTCGGCCGTGACACGATAACTGGCTGCGTCAACCGTCGCGGGCAGCGTCTCCCATTCACGGTCCTGCCAGCGACCGGTGCTGCGAGTCCAGCAGAGTTCGGCTTTGGGAATTGGAACTTCCGATTCAAAGCTTGCCCATGCCTGCTGATCTTTAACGCCCGATTCCACGATTCGAGCCAGCGGTTTGCCATGCTTCAAAATGGAGTTGGCAAACACATGAATCTCTTCCGGATCTTCACCCGCTGGCCCATGACCGTGCGGCATGCGGACTCGCAGACACAACGTGGACGCACCTTGAGGCAGCTGAGACGACTTCTTCCAGGAATCCATCGGATAGGCGAAGTCATTGGTTCCGTTGACCCACAGCATCGGCATGCGGGCATTTCCAAGATACTGCGACGGATCCCACTGCTTCAGCCACAAGTCGGCTTTCTCTTTCCCCAGCTTTTCAAAGCTCGGCAGCCATGCGGAGTTCTCGCCCAGGAACCCGCAACCATAAACAGGGACAGCAAATTTGAAGCGATCGTCAACGCCCGCGACGATGCTGGTCAGATATCCGCCCCACGAAATTCCTGTCACACCGATTCGGTCGGCATCGACTTCAGGGTACGATCGAATCAGCGAATGTGCGAGCGCCGCGGCACTGACCGCATGCCACGTCCATTGATCTTCGACGGCATCATCCAGCTGACCAAAACTTGCGTCCCAGCCGGCCGGTCCGCCCAGCTCGTGTCTCTGCCAATTGCCATACGTTCCGACCGGGACGCAGCCGCACAGATCCATGGCAATCGCTGCGTAGCCACGGGCGTTCCAGACTTTGACCCAGCGTTCAAACGCCGTTCCGCCACCGCCGTGGATCAAAACCATCGCTGGAAACTTGCCGTCCACAGCGTCCTTCGCGGCGTCGCCTTCCGGTACGCCATAGTAGGCAAAGACGCGAGTCGGTTTGCCCTTGTATTTCGCGCCTTCAAAAAAGAATGAGCGAACACCTTCGGCACTAATGCCTTCGGCCGGAAACGTTTGCGGAGCCGTCGAGAGCGCCTTGAGATCAAACTGAACGTCCTGAGCTTCCGCGGTGAAGCTACCGAGCATCGACATCCAGACAAGCAAGATCAAACTGAATCGGAAAACAGAACCGATGCTCGACAGTGCAGCGCGAATCATAATTGGCTCCGGTGTGTCACGAGAAAATTTCACGTCGGTTAGACTTCCAGCCTGACATATCTTGCAGAAAACTCACTGGTTGCAGAACAATGACAGGCGGAAGCCTATCCTACTTAAATCAACATTTTCAATAAACGCCTGCGGCTGCTGGGCGAGATTAAAACGTTCGACGAGATGCCCGGCTTTCTTCAGCATGTGGAAATCTGCAGCAAAGCGAGGCAGCACACGATCGACCGTAGGTAATCTCTGACAGAGGAATTAGGGAAATTGTCTCCGTCTGAAACACGTGAAGTCTGAAACGCCGTGATTTTGCGAACGGAGCGAAGTCCCGTTAAGATAACCGCGTCGCCAGCAATCCCGCTACTTTTTTCAAATTTCAAATTTCAAGCGTGAACCCTGGACCCATGCAAATCCCCGAAGTCATCAGTGCTCTTCAAAATTGTCTGCCGTCGATTGTTCGCTGGAGCGGCGCTGTGGCGAAGCGGCTGCGACAGTTCAACATTGCCGTCGACGGAAAATCGTCGGGCAATGCCAACACCGACGCGTTGACTCTGGCCGACCTGTCCGTGCAGGAACTCATTGTGGCCGCGTTGCGCGATGCGGATCCTGTCCTCCGCACATGCCGCGTCGAAGGTGAAGAAACCACAGGCGACATGGAACGATTCTCCTCCGACAGCCGCCTTGCGATTGCCATCGATCCGATCGATGGGACAAAGCAGTATCGAGACAAAACGGGCAACGGATATTCCATCATCGTTCATCTGCACGACGACACCACGCCTCATTATTCGCTGGTCTTCGCGCCCGAGATGGGGCCGACCGGAACGTGGGTTGAGGTGACTCCGGATCGTATTGTCTGCGGGCCGGATGATCCATCGCGAACGGCCCGACAGATTCTGGACAGTCTTCCGAATTTGACTGCGCCTCGAAAGTCTCTCGGTCAGGGAATTTATCTCATTGGTTTTCAGAAACGTGATTTTCAGCGAGCCCGTGAAGTGGATCAGTTATCTGTAAACGGTCGGTTCTTGCAGGGACGCACGTCGGAAGAAATGCAGGGCAGTATTTATCCGTTGATGTCGACGGGCGAATATGCCGGCTCCCTGATTCATTCGCCCAACATTTATGACTTTCCGGTGTCGATGCATATCGCACGCGTCCGCGGTGGCGACGCCGTGTGGGTCCATAATGGCGAACCGGTGCACTATCGCGATCTGTGGATGGACACTCGAGCTGGGATGCTGCGTTACCCGGGCATCGTGGCGTGCAGTGAAGACCGCGCTGTGATCGGGGAGCTCTGTCAGCTTTCTAAGGACTGGAGCCGCGTGCGTTACGAGGACTGATCGCGGGTAAACGGTCATCATTGATGTTTGCCTCGCGGGCGTGAAACATAACGGGAGAAGCGTGCCTTGGATCTTGGTATTTCCGGAAAAGTGGCGGTCGTTACAGGCGGTGCGAGCGGCATTGGGGCGGCAACGGTTCAGATGCTGGCTCAGGAAGGTGTGCTAGTCGCCGTCTGGGATCTGAAGCCGCTGGCCGTTCAGTCCGCTGCTTTGGTGCAGTCGGTGGATGTCGTTGATCTGGCCAGTGTCACGGCCGCGTGGGAGGCGACGGAGCAGCAGCTCGGGCCGGTGGAGATTCTGGTTCATGCGGCCGCAATTGGATCGGGGCATTTCGGGTTTCCGTTCACGCGGGTCCCGGTCTCGGCCTGGGAGCGTGTGTTTCGCGTCAACGTGCTGGGCATGGTCAACGTGGCTCATGTGGCCGCGCCGGCCATGCAGGAACGCCGCCGCGGTTCGATCGTGTTTCTTTCCAGCGTGGCCGGGCAGATGGGATCGCAGACAGACCCGCCCTACAGCGCCAGCAAAGCGGCCAACATAAATTTCGCTCAATGCATGGCGAAGGATTTAGCGCCGTTTGGAATACGAGTCAATTCGGTCTGTCCTGGAATGGTGAAGACACCGCTGAATGAATCCGTTTGGAAATCATGGTTTGATCAGCAACCGCCGGACAAGCGACTCTCATATGATGACTGGGCCGCTGACAAGATCGGGCGGGTCGTCCCGCTGGGGCGTTGGCAGACTCCGGAGGACATTGCCGCCATGATTACCTTCCTGAGCAGTTCGCGCGGTTCGGAAGTCACGGGCCAGACGATCAACGTGGATGGCGGTTGCGTCATGCACTGGTAACCGGATCACCCGCAAGAGCGGGCCGTTGGGAAATCGTTCACGAGCGGGGAGCAAACTCCCCGGAAAAAACCGGACAGGCGTCGCCTGATTGTCCCTGAAAAGCCCGCGAATGTCTGGTTTTTTGATGGATGACGTTTTGGATCGACGGGCTGGAATGCCCATCCTGCCGAATAACGAAAGTCTCCGGGTGACTGGCCGGGGATTTCGTCGCAAGATCAGGGATCTTGCGACGGTGCTTGTCACAGTCGGAGCGTCCCTGTACGCTGTCCAGTCATAGTGCATTTTCCTCTGCGGTACAGTACTTCAGGAACAAGCTGAGGCCGGCCGAGAGTGATTTCGCAAACAAATCGGTGTTGGCCGCTTGTGTTGGGGTTTTCCTTTGTCGGATCTGGATCGAATTGTCATCACCGGAGTCGGGCTGACCGCACCGAACGGAAACAGCCTGACGGAATATCGCCAGAATCTGCTGGCGGGAACGTCCGGGGTTGTCAACTACCAAACACGGTACATGGGGCCGGTGCTGGCGGGCATCTGCAACTTTGACGAGTTGCGTTATCAGAAGAAGAAAGATCGTCGGCGGGGCACGCGGGCCGGTTCAATCGCCGTTTATTGCGCGAACGAAGCCGTGAAGGATTCGGGGCTGGACTGGCCGAATACTCCACGCGATCGCGTCGGGGTTTACATCGGCATCACCGAACATGGGAACGTCGAAACCGAAAACGAGATCTACGAGATCTCAAAGTTTCAATACGACACCAAGGTCTGGTCTCACCACCATAATCCGCGAACTGTGGCCAACAACGCGGCCGGTGAAGTGACGCTCAATATGGGGATCACAGGGCCTCATTTGACTCTCGGAGCTGCCTGTGCTGCGGGGAATGCAGGTTTCATTCAGGCGGTGCAGATGCTGCGACTGAAGGAAGTGGACCTGGCCATTGCCGGCGGTGTGTCAGAGAGTATTCATACGTTTGGGATTTTCGCCAGCTTTGCGGCTCAGGGGGCCCTGGCGACTCATGAGGATCCGACAAAAGCCTGTCGCCCGTTTGACGTCAATCGCAACGGAATTGTGGTCGCAGAAGGCGGCGGCCTTTGTACGCTGGAACGTCTGCCGGACGCACTGGCTCGCGGGGCAAAGATTTACGCGGAAGTCATCGGATACGCCATGAATTCCGACGCCAAGGACTTTGTTTTACCGGATTCCACGCGCCAGGCAGAATGCATAGACCTGGCTTTGAAGAGAGCCAGGATCAACGCCGACGATGTGGACATTGTCAGCAGCCACGCGACCGCCACTGAGCAGGGTGATATTGAAGAAGCCAGTGCTCTGCGACGGGTGTTTGGCAACACAAAAAAAACGTACATCAACAATACAAAAAGTTTCATTGGCCATGCGATGGGCGCGGCCGGTGCACTGGAGTTGCTGGGAAATCTACCGTCATTTGACGATGGCATAGCCCACGCTACAATTAACCTTGATGATTTGGATCCTCGTTGCGCACTTCCAAATTTGGTGGTCAATCAACCGCTCGAAATCGGGCGAGTTGACTGTATCCTGAATAATTCGTTTGGAATGCTGGGAATCAATTCGGTAGTCATCATTCGCAAGTTTCAGGGATAGTTTGAGAGGGTGGATTAATGACGTCTGATCAGATCCGGCAGGTGATTCTGGACATTCTGGAGCGAATTGCTCCAGACGAGGATCTCACCGATCTCGATGACGCGCGACCGTTCCGTGAACAGATGGAACTGGACAGCATGGACTTCCTCGACATCGTGATGGAATTGCGAAAGATGTATCGGATTCAAATTCCTGAAGAGGACTATCCGAACCTGAACACCATGGCTGGAACCGTCAGCTATCTGCTGCCGAGACTCAAGGACGTGGCGGTCAACGCCTGACGGTTGTGCGGAAATCAGAGTCGCTTACTTCTACCCCGGAGAATTCTCTCCGGGGTCTTTGCAATTCAGTGGGCCCGTTTTTGACTTGCTCCCAAGGGGTTGATGGCTGTGCGTTATGACACCGTGATTATCGGTGCCGGGATGTCCGGTCTGTCAGCTGGAGTTCGTCTGGCCTACTACGAGAAGAACGTCTGCATTCTCGAGCGTCACACCACAATCGGCGGCCTGAATTCTTTTTACCGGCTGCGAAAACGCAACTACGACGTCGGTCTTCACGCCGTAACAAATTACGCGGAACCTGGCACAAAGCAAGGTCCGCTCAGCAAGCTTCTGCGTCAGCTGCGGCTGAAATGGGAAGACTTCGACCTGCGGCCTCAACTGCAGTCGTCCATCGTGTTCCCCGGCGCGACTTTGCAGTTCACTAATCAGTTCAATTTCTTCGTGGAGCAGATTGCCGCGGTGTTTCCGTTCCAGATTGATGGCTTCCGCCGCCTGGTGACTCGCATTGCCGAACACGATGCCCTGGATCTGGACCGTCAAAGCGTCTCCGCAAGAAAAGTGGTCTCAGAATACATCGGCGATCCGCTGCTGGTCGATATGCTTTTCTGCCCGCTGATGTTTTACGGAAGCGCGACTCCGCATGACATGGACTTCAGTCAGTTCGTGATTATGTTCAAGAGCATTTTTCAGGAAGGGTTCGGCCGCCCGTTCGACGGGATCCGGGTGATCCTGAAGAAACTGGTGAAGCACTTTAAATCGCTGGGCGGCCATCTGAAGCTTCGTGCCGGAGTCCGCGAGATTCGGCAGTCAAACGGGCGCGCGACATCGGTGCTGCTGGACGATGGCACGGAGATCGAAGCCGACAACATTCTGTCTTCAGCCGGAGCCGCGGAGACGATGCGAATGATCGATCCCAATGCGCCGCAGGTAAAAGCGGAGCCCGGTGATATCTCCTTTGTGGAATCCATCAGCATCCTTGATTGTGAACCGGCGGCGCTTGGACATCGTGACACCATTGTGTTCTATAGCAACACGAAGGACCTGCATTACGAACGACCAAACGTGCCGGTCGATATTCGTAGCGGGATCATCTGTTCGCCGAATAACTTTGATTATTCGCAGCCTCTGAAAGACGGCCGGATGCGGATCACGGCCCTCGCGGATCCGCATTATTGGATGAATATTCCGGATGATGAATATGTGGCGGCCAAGGATCACTGGAACAACGAAATCCTGAAGAGCGCGATTCAGCACATCCCCGATTTCCGGTCGCATGTGATCGATACCGACGTTTTTACACCGCGAACAATCCGACGGTTCACCGGCCATCTGAATGGTTGTGTGTATGGGGCTCCTGAAAAGTTCGTCAACGGCCAGACCCAGCTGAACAATCTGTATCTCTGTGGTACGGATCAGGGTTTTCTGGGTATCGTCGGGGCCATGCTCAGCGGAATCACCATCGCTAACCGCTACCTGCTGAAGTAAGGCCGGGCTTGCCGAATTCGCCCGAGGCCGACCGTGTCCGGATTTCCGCAAAACCTGGGCGAAGTGCGGCATCAGAGATGCAGCAGGATTATTTGCGTCTTCCCTCGGGCTATGGTTTTTCTGGACAAATCGGCAATGTCACACTATCAGCATCTTCATCTGGTTACGGAACTCTATAACGCGATGCACGGCTACCACGCAGATTCCAGCATCACGACGCTCGAAAACGGATTTCAACTGGACTTTCTCGACAGCGCTCAGCAGCGAGTCTGTTCCGTGTCCTACGATGATCAGCGACCGTTCACGATTGAACTGATTGGAACAGCGTCGAGTGATTTGCAGACGCTGCTGGAAAACGTATCCGAAAAATGGAGTGCAACGCTCAAAAGTATTTCTGAAGAAATCTGATCCCAGGGACGAGTTCGGGGGCGTTTGGGAAAAGCCGCGACATCATGATTGCCCTGGGGCGGATTAAAGAATGACAGCTTTTTGAGCACGGTATGTCTGCCGAGATCACTCGTCCAGACGGTTGCTGTCGTGGGCTTTTCCGGCGTGGATGCGATCCGATGTCCGGCTGCTGTTTCCGGCGCGTTCCATGCTGGCTTTCGGTTCCGCGGTCACATCCTGCTGATGCCGGGGCGGCTGTGGCAAATGCATGGTGAGGTCTGCACAAACCGGCAGATGATCGGACGCAAGTCGGGCGGCGTGAGACTTCAACACGGACACGCATTGCACAGAAAAATGATGGTTGACAAGAATGTGATCGATCTGGCGGAGCGGCAACATCGAAGCGAATGTCGGCTGCGGCTTGTGGTCGTCCGCCATCAACTGGACACACTGCAGACGGCGATGCAGCCGCCGGATGACGTCTGACTTCGGCCCGGCGTTGAGATCACCGCACAGAATCACGGGCTCAGAATCCGCAATCGAATCCAGCCAGTGTGGCCCAAGCAGCTGATCGACCTGCTGCAGGCGTTCTTTTGCACGAAGGCCGAGATGCGTGTTGATAATATGGACTGGCCCAATGTCCGTTTTGAGAGTGATCCAGATGGCGCCCCGAGCTTCGCTCTTCGACCGCGCGGGCTCTCGGCTGAACGTTCCTTCGTAAACAGGAATAATGGGAAAGCGACTGAGCACTGACAGCCCGTAGCGTTCTTCCCCGGCGACCAGAACCGGGAAGAAGCGATAATACATGCCCAGACGTGCGGCAATCATCTGCGTCTGATTTTCCTTTCCGGTGCGTTCGCGATTCTCATCCATTTCCTGCAGAGCGATCACATCCGCTCCGCATTCTGCGATGACCTGCGCGACTCGATTTGGCCGACACCGGCCGTCCATGCCGACACATCGGTGAGCGTTGTAGGTCATGACTCGCAGCCGCAATACCAACCCGGCATCTTCAGTATGGTCCCCTTCAGACAGTGGGCCGCCACCTTCAGTCACGTCGTCCGCGCGGGCAGCGGACAGCTGAAGCGTGTTCGCCGACGATTGATCATTCGCGTGGCAGCGCGATGGATCAAGAAAGTGCAACGCGGCCTGATGCAGGTCAACGCCTCGGATATACATTTCCCCGTTCGCAGCTGTTCTCTGCCGCGCGGGAACATTGTTTGGCAGGAGAGCAAAGCCGCGAGTCTCCCGGAAACCGATACTGCCGTGAGACCCATTTTCCTGGACGAACGTTAAAGGCTGCAGATCAGGATCCCAGCCGCTGAGAATCAGGTCGCCCGAATCTTTGTGCTGACACAACGCGATCAAGTCTTCCTTCAGTTCGATCATGAAACGCTGCTCGGTGCCGCAAATAGCCGAACAGTCCTCCGGCAGATTCCACAACCCGCGCCGGTTCCGTCCCCGCACTTCGCCCGTTTGAAGTCGGTATAAAACGAGCGGCACGTTTTCACGTGTCACCAGACGCGCCGCGCAGTCCGCTTTTGCTTCATCCGTGACGGGGACTGGAAAGTACACATGACCCAGCGGTCCCAGAGCCGTCACAATCACGTTCTTAACCAACTCCTCTGCCGTAATCGAAATCTGTGACTGTGCCCCACGCGACTTTCGCAGAAGGCGACTCATCCATCGTTCGGTATGTCGGCCGCGCTGCACGGCCGTGTCGATGCTGGTTACCATTCGATCGGCCAATGGCCCGCACTTCAAGGCATCGGTGACTGCCTGCTGAATGGATTTGCCGTACTCGAATTCATAAATCCGGACGGCCTCTTGCCCATGGTCTGAGAACACGATCAGTTCATAATCACGAGCTTCCTCGCGGTGCGCACTCTTGAAAATGTCCTTGATAACCGAATCAATACTTTTAAGTCCCCATCGCGCCACCGCGCTGGTGGGGCCGCGGCGATGCGATTGTTCGTCATAGCCCAGCAAATTGGCGTAAATGATGGGCGTGCCGCTGCTGATCGAGAGTTTGACCACAATCCGCACCCACTCCCGCAACACGATCGCAACCAGCACGCGCATCGGGACAAATTTGATTTCCTTCTGCCAGTCGCGTTGAACAAGCCCGCTTACCATATCCCAGCCAGCGATAAGCAGTTCCACGCTCGCCATCGCGGCGATTCGCATCAGAGTGAACGAATAAAGAAAGGCTGTCAGTATCAGACGCAGCGGCTTAATTGTTTGTAACATCACCCGAAGCGAACGAGTTTCCGCGCAGCACTGAGCCTCCTCGGACCCGCCCGAATAGATGTTCGAATAGCTGGCTCCGCCTTTTAGAAGTGGCTCACCGTGGCTCAATAATTCACTGGCAATCGTCCGCGCGGCTTCGCCTTCAAACATGCGAAACACCTGGCCGGAAGAGCGATGTAAAAACTGAAACGCAGGCACGGCTGTCTTAACGCCGTACATCACTTCCGCCTGGACCGCCGGTGTGGAAGACGGCAGGCCGGAGTAGAAGCTCATGCGACGAAAATAGCCCTGATGAATCAGCCTGCGAAGAAAAGGCAGCCGACGTCGTGTCAATGCTTCCTCAAACTGTTCGCGCGACAGTCCATCCAGCTGCAGGATGATTAAACCGGCTTCAGCGAAAGCAGGCTGTTGCTTCTCCCGGCCCAGCCATCGCCGCAAAATGTTCGTGCGACTGAATATCGTGCGAAGTCGGCGTTTGAGTTTCCCGGGCTGCGTTAACATGGTTGTGTCCGAGTCAAAGGTATTCGGAGCTGTATTCGCTGCCCGTCGAAAATTTTCGGGCAAACGATTTACAGCCAGACGATTCATCAGGTCAGAACTGCCCGAGTGGCTTCTGTTTCTGTCACCGCGGCTGACAGCGCCGCCGCTTTTTCGACAATCAATTTCCACTCGGCTTCCAGTCGTCCCTGAAAATGATCCCAGGAACCTGCCGTCCGTGGCATTTCACTTTGGAAGTCCTCAATCAGTTGTCTGTACAAGGCTTCCAATCGATCGGCGCAGCACGGCAGACCGTACGGCTGGACCGAAGAACGTGCCGATTCGCCGATGTTGCGAAGACGGATTCTGTCTTCTGTCAGATGGGCCACGGCCTCGGCGAACACGCTGGGTAGTGCATCGGAAGGCAGCAATAAACCGTTGTCCGGGCCCATGACTTCTCGGACGCCAGGCCCGTCGAGCGCAATCACCGGGTTACCGGCGGCCATGGCTTCGGCGACGACCATGCCCTGTGTCTCGGACTGTGAAGAAAAGGCAAACACGTCCATCGCGGCGTAGGCGTCTGCCAGATCCTGGCCGCATTGTCGGCCGGTGAAAATAATTTGCGACGGCTCAGCGAATTCCATGAGCAGCGATTTCATCGTTTCCTGCGCCGGTCCGTCTCCAACAACCAGAAAATAAACATCCGGATTCTCGGCCAGGTACAGACCGACAGCCTTCGCCAGGAACTCAAGATTCTTTTCCACAGCCAGTCTGCCGACATGTCCGATCACAACTGCGGTTTCGGAAATGCGATGCTTCTTCCGATAAGCGACCCGATCACCGCTTGCGAAGAAAGGAAGATCGATGCCCGTGGGAATGGTGGTGATGGGGACGGAGACTCCTCGCTTCCGCAGCAACTCTTCAATGCTCTCACTGGGAGCGATCACATGAGTACACAGGTTGCAGTATTCCGTCGCGAGCTGAATGGCGACTCGCTTCATCGCTTCGGAATCCAGTGGAATATAATGCGAGTACTGTTCGTACATCGTGTGATGCGTAAACACCAGCGGCAGACGCCATTCGTAGGCCGTTCGCAAAGCCGAATCGCCCAGCAGAAACGGATGGTGACTGTGAATCACATTTGGCTGAAACGCCAGAATCTGTTCGTAGACCAATCCGGGCTGAGGAATCTGCAGCGAAAAATCACTGCCGTTAAAATTCTGAATCGCAGGGACTCGGACAACATGCTCAGTCGAATCTTCGGCCTCAGCAAACTGCGGTGCAATGATCCGAACCTGGTTGCCCCTTCGACGAAACTCCTCCTCAAATGTGCTGACACTCCTTGCAACTCCGCCCACATGAGGCAGATACGTGTTCGTGAACATAGCGATTTTCATGCGTTAGATCCCTCTGCTGAACGGCGAACAGACGCAGCAGTAACAATCAGTAAAATCAACAAAATAAACCGGATTCCGCGGTCCTTCTCCCCCTCGGGGGAGAAAGTGGCCGACAGGCCGGATTAGGGGGCGTGGTTGCTGGCTGCAACCGGAAAAAGACAAAACCCAGAATCACAAACCCCCTCACCCTGGCCCTCTCCCCCTAAGGGGATAGGGAACAGACTGACCAAAAGAATTAAACCCTCCTGCTGTCCGCGGGCATGTTTTCGGCGCGGAGCGGAACCGGAGGCCCCGCGGCAACATTTTGCATCGCAATAAAGCCCGGAATACAAACGTCAATCTGAGGCGCTGCGCGATGCCAGTCACTCTCAATCACAACCGTTGGAGCTGACTTCGGCTGAAGAATGCGCACACGGACTTTGCCCCAGGGCGTCAGCGTTGGGCCGTACAACAGTTCTTCATCGTGATCAAACCATTCGCGGAACAAACCGGAGCCGACGACAAGGCGATCTGGTTCCTCCCGCACGAAACAGTTACGAATCATCATCACCCATTCAGCCGCCGCCCATCCATGCTGTCCGTCGCCCATGCAGCCGCCCAGAGTCCGCGGGTGAATGGCTTCAGGCCACTGGCCGGTGGGAGACGCCAGGTCGGCGACCGCATCCACAAGATCCCGCCAGCGTTCATCGCCGCTGCGCAAGAGAGTCTGAGCGATATCCAAAGTTAGATAGGCGTTAATCCCCGAATGAATGACATCCTGGAAAAAACCGCCTCGATGAAAATGTTTCTTCAGCATTGTGTTGACCGTCGCCATGATTCTTTCATCACCGGCGGGCACCAGCTGCAGAGGATAATCGGCGACGAGCGATCCGACAGCTCCTGAATCCATACGTCGGTACGGAGAAGCCGGGATGCCGCCCGAAGCGCGTGCCTCCGGAGACATCTCAAGGCTGCGTTCGATCGCCGAGCGAAATTCCTCGGCCGTGCGTTTAGCGTACTCAGACTTCTTCGCTTCGCCGGCGTCCGCCCAGATTTCCGCAGCCGCGCAGAGACCCGCCTCGGCCCAGAAATCGTCCCAATAATAGTGGTCGTTCGGCCCGAGATGTTCGGCACTAAAGCCCGCAGGCAGAAGTCCGTTGTGCCGCGAAAGCTTCATCGAGTATACGCGTTTCTGGTCCAACCAGCGAACTGCCGAGTCAAGTGTCGCATAAACCGCGCGAGGAAGTGGCTGGTTGCTAAGCTTTCTGAATCGATTCAGCATCCACAGAACCTGACCGTTGGAATCCCATTCGCCATCCTGAGATCGAAAGTATCCACTGCGTTGCTGGCGTACAGGAAGCTGATCAATCATTCGCCGACAACGGTCAAGCAATCCCATGGTCATCAGCGGATTCATCATCAGGCAGGCGTCGCGGAACCAGAAGCGACGATATGTATAAGGCCCGGGAACAACATCACCCACCGATAACAAGATCAGCGTCCGAACGGCCGTGCGATATAATTTCTGGATCCGCAAATCCGGAATTGACAGTTCCGAACACGTCGACGTCGCAGATGACCATGTCGCCTCCGGGCGGAACAGATACACCTGGCTGAGTTCCTTCAGTTCTTTATCAAGGGGGACTCGGACGGTGAGATGCATTTCATTTCCCGGGAAATCATAAAGCGAGGCGGCGGTGGCCATTCCCTGATCGCAAACTTCCGACGCCGCTTCCTGGCCGTCCCGGTCATCGCCTTTTCGCAGATGATGAAACAAGTCGCCTCGATCGTAGTGAGACGTCGCAATGCGGTCGGCTTTCTGATCGCAGATGACCTGAGTTGTTCCGTTGACGAGCCATCCTTTTCGGTCGGGCAGTTCTTCCACACGATCAATAAACTGCAC
>Ga0209491_10006975_pt1 | contig 15213 bp, 18 predicted proteins | sample BON02_FD_187213 | JGI IMG/M metagenome (GOLD analysis project Ga0209491, IMG submission 187213) | Freshwater microbial communities from Lake Bonney liftoff mats and glacier meltwater in Antarctica - BON-02 (SPAdes) (version 2) | ecosystem: Environmental > Aquatic > Freshwater > Ice > Glacier...
CGGACCGCAGCCGCACTCGACGCAGAAATCGGTTGCAGGGAAGAGCTCCGCGTCGAGGCCATCGCGCTCGGCACGGCCGTACTTGTTGTGGGCGTCCCTGTAGTGCATCCGCAGCGCCTTCACGTCAGTATAGCGCTGCTTGCACGACGGGAAAGGGCATGCCACCGACGCGTCACCGCACTGGTCATGGGCCGGGTCGGCGCGCGTCAGCGCGATCAGCGCCAGTGGGGCCGGAGAAGCATTGCCAGACCATTCAGGAAGCGGCCACTCGGTGTCGTCGAGCACCACCGCCACCGCCTGACCGTCTGCCGCCTGACCATCATCCGCAATCAGCGCCCGCGAGGCCGGCGAGGCAGCGCCAGGTAGGGCGCCGGTCGGGATGTCCGGCGCGCCCGCGCCGCCAGGGACGACGGCCGCCTGGCCGTCGACCGCCATTTAAACGGCCTTTTTTTTCTTGTCGATTTTTTTTTAAATATAAATGGTTAATAGAAGAAGCGATTTTTTATTTTTATTTTTTTCTTCTTAAAGCTCCTAAACACACACACACCCCGCAAACACCCACACGCACCGCACTAGCACACAGCACACGCACAAAAAGCACCGACCCAGTTTATCTTTTTTCTTTTTCAAGCTCCTAGAACACAACACAAGAAGGCACACAGCGCAGGCGCACACAGCGCACAGCGCAAGCACAGAGCAGGTCAGCCCAGAGCCGACCTGCTGCCCAGCCGGCCCCCAAGGGAGCCGGCCGAGCTAGCGATGCCTACGACTACAATACCAAAGAGGGCGCTTAATCTCTTTAGCCTCCCTCGTGCGTTCCCGCCTCGAAGGTGCAGCTTGGGACGAGATCCTTTCCACAGGAGGGGTATTAAACTCCGGCCCCCTGCTTCTCGGACGAGCACCCAAGCGCGGGGGTACTCTCAGTTCTTTTCAAACTGCCAATCACAGGGGCACAGCTTGCTGGAGTGGATATTCCTGGGCTTACTGTGGCCTGACTGTACATTGAGCCACCATGCTCCCTCCTGGAGTTTAGGTGACCGGCTGGTGACCCAGTCGATAGCGATCGCCTCATGCCATCATTGTGCACTCCAGGCACTAGGCATGAGCTCCCAGGGGGTTGCGCCCCCGGTGAGAATAGGACTGTCATCCTACCGCAACCGACGGTCTCTGCCATGTGCCCCTGCCGGAACATAATGACGGTTGACCGTTTTCACCAGCCTTGCCTGTTCACTGGGGGTAGAATCGCGGAGATTCTCCCAGCTAGGTGGGGCCTGTCGGCCCCGTACCACGCAGTGCCACTGCCTCTGTCCCAGTGCTGGTGCGTGGCATGCTGCGACCAGTGTGTGAACAGAGACAGCCCGACAGCTGCGCCGACTAGGAGATACCACTGCATCGTGTTGGATTCACGATTGAACTGCTGGCTGGAGCTCAGCAGCTGGATCCTTGCGGACCCGCAGTCTCCTGTTCTCGCCCAGAGTTGAAGGGTCCCAACCTTCTCCAAGCGAGCGTAGGAGCTCAAGCTCTGCGCGATGCCGTACTTGTACTCGAGGCAGCCGGAGCATTGCTCTGACTGGAACGAGTGGAAGGCAAGCATGCAGGAGAACTCAGCGAGCCGCTGCGTCAGCTTGATCATCTTGGTCTTGGTGAGACGGTAGTTAGTGGAGTCAAGGTAGTAGTAAACGGTGTTGGGGTAGGAGCGGTGCTTAATGGGAATAAAGTTGTGGTGGGCGGTGGTGAGGTCTGCGATGCGTGTGTCGTCGCTGTTCTGAGTGGTGGGACCGAGGAGATCGCTAAGTTCTGGTACAGGAAGCTCGAGACGTGCCCGGAGATCGCGGGCATGGGGATCTATCTCAAGACCTCTGGTCCCAGTTTCTTTGATGCCGACTTCAGCCAGAGAATGAGGGGTTGGGTGGAACGAGGCAGCAGGCTGCGTCTGCCGAAGCAGGCCGACGATCGTATGCGGCAGGGAGGAAGGGGTTTACCCAGGAAAGTACTGTGATCGCATAGATACAAGCCGAACAACGGTGTCTCACACCTCCGCGCTCCATCCCCAATGCACAGGCACCAGAGGAAGAGTAGTCAGCGGTAGGGCGGGCATGGGAGAGGAGGGGGGAGTTGGGGTGAAGGGGGCATGACTTGTCTGGTAGAAGTCGGCGTCGAAGAAGCCGGGGCCGGACGTCTTGAGGTAGATCCCCATGTCCGCGATCGCCGGGCGCGTCTCGAGATTCTCGTACCGGAACTTGGCGATCACCAGGGTCAAGACGAGCACTCCGGTCAGCTGCCGTGGCGCCGCGCCTCGCCGCGACGCCGAGGGTGGCGAGCAGAACCAAAACGATGGCGGCCGTGGATGGTTCGTCACATTTTTTTTTGTAAATGCAACTGCTGTGAACTTTGTAAATTTTTCAAAAATGGCCTGTGAAATTTAGTCAGGGCTGACAGATACCACAGGGGGGGCAACGAGCATCCGAGCGAGCTACGTGTAGTGTGTGTTTAGTATGCGCTGCCGCCTGTCCATTGGTATTGGTCATCGGTGGGTTGTTGATTGTGCGTTGTGCTGTACATATTGCATATTGTATGCAACTATGTGTAATAGGCATATATACACGTATGTATGCGTATATTTAAATGTATGCGTGTGCGTGTGTACTACATTCACACACAGAGCTTTGTATGCAACGCATATGGTAAACACATATATATATATATGTATGTTAGTGTGTGCATAGATATGTGTAGATGTGTAATTCAGAGAAATAGACGCGTATATACCTGTATATTTACGTATGTACAGGAAGCGAGGTAGCACACAGGCCCGTGAAGGCACTAAGCAGTACTCGAACATCGGACACACCAAATTTGGCTCAGCCAACAAGTGCGATTGCGCGCTCCCACACTACGCCATTTTTTTTTCTTCTTTTTCTTCTTCTTCTTCCCTTTACTTATTATATATAAACTGGTTAATATATATAAACTGGTTAATAGAAGTCATATAAACTGGTTCATAGAAGCACTAACACTGGCCTAGGCATGCTTTTAATTTAAACAATCAACAGGTCACACGCACACAAACACACACGACAAAAACAAAGACGACACAGGCAACACCAAAACACCAAAACACTCACACACACACAACACACACTCACGCAATGACGAGCGACAACGGCTTAGCAGCTGTTGTCAGAGTCGTCGTCGTCGCCCACTTAATGAAGCTCAACCTACGGACCAGGCAGGAAAATAACTAATAACCTTGAAAATATATTACTATGGCAAGTGTTGCACTTGGAATTCTGATCGCGCTCGGCGCTGAACCTGATTGTGCAAGATGCCCGAGCTGCCTGCCGCATGGTGGCAAGGGTATGCTGAATCCCTGCTTGGAGCCAAGCATGCGAGTGCGACTGCACAAGGACATCAACGGGCAGAATGGTGTGACAGAAAGGCACATCTGGCGATGCGATGTGGTGGAGGGCTTCTTTACGCATCCTCCTCTTTCTCGCACCGAGCTGGACATGCTCTACCAAACGTATCACGGACAGGCGCGCCGTACGCTGGCAACGTCGCGAGTGATCCACCAGGCATTCTTCATCAAGCAAGTTCTGCATAACAATCTGAATCCGAATGCGACCGTCGTGGAGGCGGGGTGCTCCTTTGGCTACCTGCTGAGTAAATTTGGGGCGCCAGGGCGACAGCTCATCTGCTTCAAACCGGGGGCAGCTTTTTTCAAGCCGACTGACACATTGCTTCACGGCACCAACGCATCACGATCGCGGCTGAACCCGACGATGTTTGATGCAGCTGCGCCCGAGCTTGCAGGAGGCATTGATTTGTTCCTGAGCTCACACGTGCTGGAGCACATAGGCGATCTATGTACGTTTCTCTCCACCCTTTACGCCAAGATGAATGATAACGGCTTTGTCTTCACCGAGGTACCGAACCACGACCTGGAGTACGTCACGGTTGAGCAGGGCGGCACTTACCACTTGACGCTATTGACGCCCAGCAGCCTACTCGCTTACTTCAGCTCTGCCGGGTTCTCCCTAGTGGCAATGAACGTTGCCGATCAGCGTGACCTGCCGCGGGGCGGCGGTTTCCACATCCGAGCTGTGCATCAAAAACTACCCGCGGGTACTACCAAAAGGAAAAAGACCCCTTTCCGATTCCACGAGGGTCTGTTGACTGAATTTCACAGGCCAAGGAAGGACCCTGCTTTGTCCAGAAGTTAGGCATGCTACATCGAAGCCTGGTGGAAACAGACCGAGCCCAGCGCCCTTCTCGGTGACAGCAACGGCGCCAAGGCGCTGGCCGACAACCCGATCATGAAGGGCCTGGCAAAACACATCCTGCGGCGCGAGCTCTACGTGCGCGAGCAGACTCAGGCGGGCGTGCTTTGGATGTACCACGTGCAGACGGAGCTCAACGTTTCCGACATGCTCACCAAGGCACTCGCTGCCAACAAGTTTCTCAAGTTCCGCGGGCTCATCATGGTTCGCGTTTGAGATGGACATCGACGCCAACGCCTTGGACGCGGCGGTCGACTTGTCGCCGTGCACGTCGCTGGCAGCGCGCTGGCGACAGTCGACCTCTCGAATTCGTCGCTGTTGCGCATCGGCTGTGGCTGCTTTGGTGGGTGCGTGTTGCTATCGGCGCTGGATCTCAGCCGGTGCACGGAGCTGTCGTTAGGGTTACCCTGTTGGGTCGAGGGCGTTTGCCGGGTGCCACCGTTTGGCGTCGCTTGACTTCACGCGCACCCGCCTCTGGGGCATCGGCCGCCTGGCCTTTTGGAGGTGCCACGGGCTGCACTCGATCTAGCTGCCCGTGGGGGTGGAGCATGCCGCGCATCGTGGACTCGCGCACGCTCGGGCGCGTGCCGGTGTGCCTGGTACTGGGTCTCGGGGCCTTCAACCAATGCCTGGCGCCCCGATTGTTTTAAATTCCCCTCCCGATGGTATCTGGCTACAACCTGAGAGCTGCGCTCAATACAAGTTTTTGCACTTGAAGCGCGTAAAGATGTTCACCGTTTCCGCAACAGCCACGCTGGTGACGCCGCCGGTGGCGCGACCCCTGTGCACCGCAGCCACGCCGGCGACGCCGCCGGTTGCGTCCCTGTGCACCGCAGCAGAGATCGAGCGCAAGCGGCTGGGCGCAATTATCCGGCACGAGGCCATCATGGGTAGGCGCGACGCTGAGCACGTCCTGGAGGCTAAATGGCGCGTCCTCGGCGCCCAGTTGTGCCACTTTTCCTATAAGCGCTTACAGGAAAAGTGGCACAACTCGTCCAGTACTGCACGTTTCCTCTACAAAACAGCGACTATCTGGGGTTCGACTCCCGGTAGGCCGCAAGTCGTGCTACCATGTTTTGTAGAGGAATCGTGCAGTACTGTACCAGTTGTGCCACTTTTCCTCTAAGCGCTTAAAAAAAAGTGGCACAACTGCTACAGTACTGCACGTTTCCTCTATAAAACAGCGACTATCTGGGGTTCGACTCCCGGTAGGCCGCAAGTGGTTAACTCTGCGGCAATCGGGTGAGCGCCTTCCAGAAAGCCAATGTTTTGAAGAGGAAACGTGCAGTACTGTACTGCCTGTGATATATATGTTTGTGTTGCGCTTTTTCAGCACTATGTGAATGTTGTAGAAAGTACATAAGGTATATATATTTTTTTAAGTTCTTGATCTAGGTATAGTTTTTTTGAGTGTAAGTGTGTGAGGGTGAGGCAGGTGTGCGGGGCTGTGGTATTTGATTGTGTAGACGTATACAGAAAGAGAACAGAGAATACAATATTTTATATAAATCTATGTTTACTTGTGTGGATAGTATAAACTGTAACTATAGCATTCCTTTTTTTAGTACTATGGGGCCAGGGCCAGGGCTGGTAGCACGTGTCTTGTGACGGTATTGTAGAGGAAAGGTGACGTACTGTACCAGTTGTGCCACTTTTCCTCTAAGCGCTTAGAGGAAAAGTGGCACAACTGGTACAGTACGCCACCTTCGGCTTTCTGGAAGGCGCTCACCCGATTGCCGCAGATTTAACCACTTGCGGCCTACCGGGAGTCGAACCCCAGATAGTCGCTGTTTTGTAGAGGATAGGTGACGTACTGTACCAGTTGTGTCACTTTTCCTCTAAGCGCTTAGAGGAAAAGTGGCACAACTGGTACAGTACGTCACCTTTCCTCTACAGGTACTGCATGCGGCTAGCGTCATCGGGTGTTGGGGGCGTGCGCCGGGTGCGGCTAGCGTTATGGTATGTTGGTGTGCATCGGGTACGGCTAGTGTTATTGCATGTTTATAGCTGTGTTAGTGTCTTGTGGATGTATTGCGTGCGGCTAGCGTCATCAGGTGTCAAGGGTGTGCATTTGGTGCGGCTAGCCTTATCATATGTTTGTAGCTGTGTTGGTGTCTTGTGGATGTATTACATGCGGCTGGCGTCATCGGGTGTTGGGGGTGTGCGCCGGGTGCGGCTAGCATTATCGTATGTTAGTGGCTGTGTTAGTATGTTTGTATGTATGTAAAGATTTGGCGGCACCAGCACACGCGAGTACACGCGCACACCGGCCCGCGGCGCCGTCTTGTGGCTGTATTGCATGCGGCTAGCATAATTGGGGGTTGGGGGTGTGCGACGGGTGCGGCTAGTGTAATGGTATGTTGGTAGTAGGGTCAATTACGGGATTTTTATTTTTTTACATCGTGCAGGGCGTGGCTTCTGTTGAACCTGTTGGAACCGCCTTACCTCTCGCATTTCAGAACTGCCGCGCTCGCCCTCTGTATAGCTCGCTCGGACGCTGAAGGGGGGGTTTGTTGCACCGCAAGCTGGTAATATCCAAAATACAGCAGGGGGTGAACCGTTTTTTTTCATATAAACTGGTTCATAGAAGCACTAACACCGGCCTAGGCAGCACGACAAGCGCGCCGCGCGGTGGAGATATCAAAGACAAAGAACAAAAGATGCGAACAGGCAGAAGCCAGGGCAGCAGGCCAAGTGGGCATGAGAGAACCAAAGAAGAGGCAAGGTAGTGTACTGAGCGAGACTGGTTTGAGAACGCGTATAACGGGTAGAGACGCGGAAAACCTATCAGCAGAACAGGGAATAGCAATGCATTGTCTGAAGTCGCACGCCACTGGGCCAGGAGATCTGGAGCCAGCAAACGCGAAGAAGATCTTAGTAGTAGTACTCGTCATCGAAGGAGTCGAAGAGCTCGTCGTAGTCAGCAGTTCAGCCCGCATCGTCAGAGAAGCCAGCGTCGACGCCGGAACTGGCGCTGCTGAAGACCACACTGCCGTCACTACCCCCGCCGATTTGGACCCCAGCAGACCGGCGTTGACGCAGTTGCCAGGAAAGGTGACCAGGGGAAGGGGCCAGGATGCGGAGGTATTCGCCGAGACCGCAGCGTCATCACGGTCGTCCGCAAACTCCGCTCGAAGAAGCCGCCGCCGGCGCGGGGCGTCAACCGTGCATTGCACAGCGCTTGGCGGCCGTGACGTGGCCGCCGGCCCAGCCGACATTGGCGCCTCAGGCCCGGGCGCGCCTCAGACGACGCCACCGTAACCTTCGCTCAAAGAAGCCACTGGCGGCGCGGGGCGTCAACCGTGCATTGCACGGCGCCTGGCGGCCGTGACGTGGCCGCCAGCCCAGTCGACGCCGGCGCGCCAGACCCGGGCGCCGCCCCGCACGACGCCATTCAAACGACTCTTTTTTTTTTTTTTTAAATAGAGAGAACTTCGCTGATTGTTCAGTCGCGGCCGTAGAGGGTCAGGCGGCCCGCCGGGCGCCCAACGGACTTGCCTGTGGCCTCGGCCGTGCCCGCACCAATACAATTCAGGTATGCCTCCGCACCACCAGCACGGGCCCCGGCCTCCATCGCATGTTACCCTCGACTCCGTGCTGCGCAGCAATTTGTGCATGAATCTGCAACGGGGCGATGCATGCGCGCAACCTGTGCGCACTGCAGATGGCTGGCACGCCGCGGGTGGTATTGGTGCATGTGGACGCCTTAAATACATGAGACCCACCCTGCTCGCTCACTCGGAAGTACACTTCTACCGCTCAGGCCGGCAGCAAATGGCTGGTGGAAGGCGTCCATGATAACGAGCCATCGCGACACTGCTGGTTGCCGCTTCTTCACCGTCGTGTGGATGGACACCAATCCGGATACTGGCGTGCTGTACGCGCCGACCAAGGTTCACGAGAACCTCGTGACCGCCGCTCTACGCAGCGAGTACGACCGCACGACCCGCATCCTAGAGGGCAAGGGCGTGTGGAGCTACATGTCGAGCAACGTGTTCGTGCAGTTCGTGCGGGGGACTACCACAATCGCTGGGCGTGGATCATGATTCACGAAAGCTTTGCGGGCTTCCCGAGTGCTTCCCGAGCGGATTCCACTGTAGGTACGATCATGCGACTCATCTCCCATCGCGATGGTCATTACGTCTTTATCTCGTTAGACAAGGAGTATGTTACGATGCAACACCACGTTTACCATCTTCGAGGCGACGAGTTCTTTATCAAATGGTCCGGACAAGGTGATGTTTGCGACCGTGAGCTCTATGGCAGAGACTTGGTGGATGACTTTGCCACCTGCACGACTCCGGCTGAGAGTCGAACTCGAGCGGCTCGAACGGCCCGGACGACCCCTAAGTTAGTGGATTTTGTTTGGCCTCGCGCAAAATGCGCCTGCACTGTCTGCTGTCTCTGCGTTTGCAGTTGGTGAGTTTGCACGCGGCGCTTGTACGCGATGTGCTTGCAGCAGGCATTGCAGGCGGCGTTTGTAGGCAGCGTTTGCATGTGGCGTTTGCATGTGGCGTTTGCATGTGGCGCTTTCAAGTGGCGCATTTGCCCGCGATGTGTGTACGCGGCGCGTGCAGGTGACATTGCAGGTGGCGTTTGCAGGTGGCGTTTGCAGGCTCCAAGCGGCGGACGTACGTGTTGAAGGATGGAAACGGCATCCCCCACGCAGCACCGCACACGGCACGACCATCGCAGCAGCGCACGCGGCATGCCGGTCGCAGCACCGCACACGGCACGACCATCGCAGCAGTGCACGACGACCATCGCACCACCGTCGCACCACCGCACCACCGTCGCACCACCAACACGGCACGATCGTCACAACCGCACGCGGCAGCACCGCACGCGGTGGCACCGTTGCAGCACCGCACGCTGCACGACCGTCGCACGACCGCACACGGCATGGCTGTCACGGCACGGCCGTCACGGCACCGCACGCGCCACGACCGCACGCGGCACGACCGTTGCGGCACCGCACGCGCCACGACCGTCGCGGCACCGTCGCAGGACCGCGCGCGGCACGACCGTCGGAGCCGCACGCGGCACGACCGTCGCAGCACCGCACGCGGCACGACCGTCGCAGCACCGCGCGCGGCACGACCGTCGCGGCACCGCGCGCGGCACGGCCATCGCACAACCGCACGCGGCACGACCTTTGCAGAACGGTCGCAGGACCGCACGCGGCACAACCGTCGGAGCCACACGCGGCACAACCGTCGCAGCACCGCGCGCGCGGCACGGCCGTTGCAGCACCGCACGCGGCATGAACGTCGCACAACTGCACGCGGCACGACCGTCGCAGGACCGCATGCGGCACGACCATCGCAACCGCAGGCGGCACGACCGTCGCAGCCGCACGCGACACGGCGCCCCTCGGACGCCGCGCCGCTCACGAAGAGCCGCGCGTTCATCTCACAGCCTTACGCTGCTCAGCGCCCCTTGGACGCCACGCGCTGCTCAAGTAGAGCCGCGCGACCTTTGCAGCCTCGAGCTGCTTGGCGCCCCATGGAAACCGCGCGCCGCTCCCGTAGAGCCGCGCGCCCTGCGGCACGACCGTCGCGGCAGCGGCACGGCCATCGCAGCAGCGCACGCGACGACCGTCGCAGCCGCACGCGGCACGACCGCCACGGTACGACCGTCAAGGCACCGAACGCGGCACGAGCGTCGCAGCACCGTGCGCGGCACGACCGTCGAAGCACCGCACGCCTTCAACACGACCGGCATCCGGCGTCCAAGGGGAGCCGAGCAGCGTCCAAGGGGCGCCAAGCAACGAAGGCTGTGAGATGAACGCGTGGCTCTACGTGAGCGGCGCGCGGCGTCCAAGGGGCGCCGAGCAGCTCGAGGCTGCAGAGGGCACGCGGCTCTACGGGCGGCACGACCATCGCGGCAGCGCACGCGGCACAACCGTCGCACAACCGCACGGGGCACGGCCGTCGCAGCCGCACGCGGCACGGCCGTCGCAGCAACCGCACGCAACACGACCGTCGCGGTACCGCACCCTGCGGGTGACACTGCAGTCTCTCAACCGCACGCGACACAACCGTCGCAGCCCCGCACGCGGCACAACAGTCGTACAACAGCACATGGCACGACCGTCGCGGCACGGCCCTCGAGGCACTCCACGCAGCACGACCGCCACCGCACCGCACATGTGACCGCCACCGCCCTCGCCTCCACCGCCGGTCACCACCCTTGCCTCCACACCGCCACCACTACCCTCTCCTCCACGCGGCCATCGCCGCCTCTCCACCGGTGTCAGGGTTAACACATCGCCAGCCCCGGTGATGAGCAAGCTGAGGAGATCCGCTTTTTTCGCCGCGAGGTAAAGGGGTTCAAGAAAAGGGGAGCGGCTGGCCCCACCGGCCTCCGCCCGGAGCACCTCATCCTCCTGGCGGAAGGCAGGCACGCCGTCCACGCCACCGCCTACCGCAACGCCATCCGCGCCGGCGCCATTCCGCCCATCATCTGCACCATCCTCGCCACCTCCACCTTCATCGCCATCCAGAAGGGCGACTCCCTCTACGATGTGGAGGGCAAACTCGCCATCCGCCCCATTGCCATTGGGGAGATGTGGCGCCGGTGCGCTGGACGCAAGGTCTTCTCTCGCCTCGCCAAGAAGGTGAGCAACAGCCTTGCGGAGAGCGGTGGGCAGTTCGGCATCGGCATCAGCGCTGGTGGCGAGATCATCCACCATGCTCTCGAGATACTCGGCTCGACTCGACCCGGCGGCGCCGTCTTTGGGGCTGACGCGGAGGCTGCCTTCTAGAACATCGACCGCGAGATCGTCTGGAAAGACGTCCTCGCCCTGGGTGACCGTGAGGCCATCGCCTACTTCTCCACTTCTACGCCGAGCCACCCTGCCAACTCGTCCACGCCGTCGCCCCTGGTGGTGGCGCCCTCCCCACCGTTTGCATCCTTTCCTCGCGAGGCGTCCAGCAGGGCTGCTAGGGCGGCAGCTTCTTCTTTGCCCTCTCCTGGACCAAGCACGTCCTCGAGCCCGTCCGGCCTGCCGTCCCGAGTGCCCACCTTCTCGGCATCTGCGACGACACCTACATCATCTGCGACGCGGCCGACCTCGGTGCCGTCTCACGCGAGGTCACCACCCGCGCCGCCGTTGTCCTCGTCACGCTAAACTTCACCAAATCCTTCTACTTCCAGTTTGAGCCAGAGCCCAGCACCGACCTCAACCCCACCATCAACATCTCCAATTACCCCGACTGCCGCCGCCAGCTTGGGCTCGTCGACAACATCCCCGTCCGCGAGTGGGATGCTGGAGGCGGCTTCATATGCAACGGCCTTCCCATCGGCAGCCCGTCGTTCGTCGAGGAGCGGCTCAAGAATTTCGAGGCAAACATTGCTGACGCCGCCACCGTCCTCACCTCCCTCAACGGCTGCTCCGTCCAGGACCGCGTGCTCCTCCTCGTCCTCTGCATCAACTCCAAGGGCAACCATCTCCTTTGCGCTGTCCCTCCCTCGGCTGGGATGGCCACCGCCGGCCGGCTGGACGAGATCATCTGCGCCGTGGCCGCCCACATCACCTTCACCGACCCCAGCCTTCTCGATGCTGACCATCCCAACCACGCCTTCAAACAGCTCTGTTGGTAGCTGCCGGTGCCCAAGTAAGTACGCCTGGCGAGGCGAGGCGCTGTACGACCCGTAGGCGTAAGGTTGGCTGCTCTCTGGGCGTGCGCCGGGAGCATGCGTGCGTGTGCCATATAGCTGTGGAGTCTGCATTGTAGCGTATATCAGGGTCTTCACAGGCGACGCACCACGCGCGCGCACAACATCGGAGGGGGCACCAGCACACAGGGCGCGGTGCCACCAGGAGAATCACCCCCCCCCCCCCCCCCCCCCCCCCACCCCCCCCCCCCCCACCTCATCCGCCAACACTCCCCCCACCGTGAGTCCTCTCCGGGGTCGTGGTGCAAAGACTGGCGGACTGGAAACAACGCACAAACAAAATATCTAGCGTCTGCGGAACACAAAGATCCCGCAATCTAGCTAGGGCTACATAGTATCTAGCGTCTGCGGAAACACAGACCCCGCAATCTAGCTAGGCGTCACATAGGGTACGCCCAAGAATTTGTGACGTAGCGCAGGCTAAGCTTGAGCTTTGACGTCGGCACCCATTTGGTAAGGAAGTCGGCAGCCATCTGCGTGTCCCCAATGTGACGCAGATCCACGTCACCGGCCGCGACGCGCTGCACGAGGACGTGGTAGGGCCGAAGAAAGTGCTTTGAGCGCGACGGAGTCCCTTTACCTGAGCCAATGTTGAGGTTGGCCAAATTGTCAGTGCCAGTAAGCGTCGGACCGTAGCAAGTTGCGCCGATGGCGCGGGCCACCTCTCGCGCGTAGGTACCACCTCGGCGGCCTTACCGGTGGCGACGGCCTCGACCTCCATGGTACAGTCAACAATGAGGCCCACCTTCTTGCATTGGTGTAGAACTGCACCACCGCCATCGTGAGAACGATGCCGTAGAGGTTACTGTCGCCCCACGACGCGTCGGCGTGCGCTTCGAGGGCCAGGCCGGCAGGCTAGGACAGGTCGATGTGCGCGGCGACGGCGCCTGAGATTCTTGTCGCGCGCCTGGGCCCACTCGTAGCCCGCCGCCTCCTCGCCCCAGCAGGGCACGCCAAGCTCAATGCATAGCTCGGAGCCGTCATCAGCACAAAGGTGACCGAGCGTGGCCGGCAGGGCCATGCACGTGATTGGCCGGTCCTGGCGCTCGCCGTGCAGGTAGGCGTTGGGCACGTCGGCCTTGGCGAGGTCGTGATCGCGCATGGCGGTGTCGGCAATGGTCATCTTGACCGTTATGTTGTCAACAACCGAAGATGACGTCTCCACTTTGCCAGGATTGACGAAGCCGGCCGCGACGAGCAAATGCCCCTGGCGGTTGCCGGCGACGCAGTGGCGCGACATGTAGGCATTGCGCAACTCGAGGTCCTGCATGGCGGCATCGACCTTGAGCCGATGCATGGTGACGCCCGGTACGATGGGCAGGCCGGCGGCGCGCGGGACGGAGACGGGGACGAGGTGGTTGCTGCTGAAGGCGAGGAGGGCCTGCAGCGCCTTGCCATCGGCAGCCAGCCAGTGGTCGCGCTGGTCGGACTCCATCACCTGGCGCGCCGTCGCCGGCACGGTGAGCTGCATGATGCCCGTCGGCGTCAAGATGTCGACAACACCCTGCGAGGCCTTGTCGACGACGCCCTGCGAGGCCTTGTTGCACTGTAGCGAGCCGGCGACGGAGGGCAGCCACTGGGCGTGGTTGCACTGCAGCGAGCTGGTGACGCCGGACAGCGGGCAGATGGGCTGGCCAAGCGCAGCGAGGCCGCGAGCATCAGCAGCGAGGTGAAGACGGGCCAGGTCAAGGTCCTCGGCCGAGGCGCAGGAGTAGGCGTCGCTGGCGTCGCCGAGAGCCTGGAAGACGGCGGCGTTGAAGGCCTCGGCGTGCCGCAGTGCGGTGACTGTCTCGAGCACCGCCTCCACGAGGGCGTGCGCCGCGGCCGCGCGGCGAGCACGCGTGACAGGGCCGGGCGCCGGCGACGGTGCCAGCGCCCCGAGCGGGGCCGAGGCACTGTCCAGGCGTCGCCACTCGAAGTCGGTCGACGCAAAGTCGTGCAGGAAATGCTCGTCGGGGAAGCCGTTGTATGCGACGAAGTGGCGACGGCGACCCCCAGCATAGTCGCGCAAGCTGACGACGGTGCCTTTGTACCATGCAGTAGGCACCGGGTGTTTCCCTTTGGAGGTCCACCGCACCTCGACGCGAGCTCCGAGCGGCAGGTCGACGGTGGCAACAGGCAGGCGCGCAAGGGGCACGGCCGCCACCGCGGGCATAGGCGCCGCCTCGCAGGCCGTCTGCGTGGCGGAGTCGACCGAGGCGACGGCCGCCGGGAGGCTGCTCCGCACAAGGGCGAGCTCGTTGAGTGGCTGGACGCGGTCCTGCGCGACGGTGCTGAGGCGAAGGTCGCGGAAGACGAGCTTGGAGGAGCCGTAGATGCCGACGACGCGGCCAATGGAGCCGCGCAGGGCATCGAGACTACCTTTCGGGCCTCGCACAGCCTCGACCACGACGACGCTGGTGCCGAAGATGTACGGGATGTTGCCCTCAAAGGACGGCACGCGCGAGTGGTAGCGCTGGTACTTGGTTATGGCCGTCGGCGTGTACACGGTACGGTTTTCGATGTAGTTGGCGTACACGCGCGCCGGCAGCATCCAGCTGGTGCCCATTCGCGCGCGCTGGAGCATCGCCTCGGCGAGGCGCGTGACCGTGTCGTGTTGACGCTCGGCGCGCCCGACGCCTTGGTGGTGCTCCCGCGGCGTGAGCTCGACGATGAGGTTGAGCTCCTTCTCAGCGCAGCGCCTGAAAACGTCGGCACGCAGCTCGGAGGCGCGGTCAAAACGCACGCGGACGGGTGCGTGGCCGAGCAAGCGGGCGTGCAGCACCACGTAGCGGAGGAATTTGATCCAGTCCTCAATCGTGTGCGTCTTGACGGACTCAACGTACGCGTAGGACGTGAGCTCGCAGACAGCGACGAGCTGGTAGACGGCGCCGTCGATCGGCGATGCTGCATGGTAGGCCGGTCGCTCACCACTGAAAGGGGTCCAAAACAGCGTGCTATAAAAAAACTCGATTTGAGCAGCTCGAGTTGAAAACAAAACTCTGAATTCGCAATCACGTTCAACGTAAAATGCCGCCCAACGGGCCTTCGAATGATTGCGCTCATGCGGGCCTTGACGCCGCGATAGGGCGCGCAGGCCCCTTACTGGGAGCAGGTGCGTAGGAGGCACCGCCCGCTACTTGGCCGAGACACTGCAGCACGGCGCTGGCCACCTCCGCGTCTTCGATCAGCTCCTCCTCTTGGTCTGGCGCCTTGACGTCACCGCCTCCGGCGGCCCCTACCTTGGATGCAGGAGCGCGGCCCCAGAATCGCA
>Ga0209491_10006977_pt1 | contig 15207 bp, 15 predicted proteins | sample BON02_FD_187213 | JGI IMG/M metagenome (GOLD analysis project Ga0209491, IMG submission 187213) | Freshwater microbial communities from Lake Bonney liftoff mats and glacier meltwater in Antarctica - BON-02 (SPAdes) (version 2) | ecosystem: Environmental > Aquatic > Freshwater > Ice > Glacier...
GGCCAACTGTAGTCAGCCCTTTCAGTGATAGCACTATAGCCATATCGACCGTGGGACTTGAGCATTTCTCACAAACTCCTTGGATATTAGCGCGCCATTTTTTTCGTAAAATCGGTATCGACGCCAGCCGCTTTTCAGGGATCAACATTCTTTCGTCAATAGGCCAGCTTTTCTGAGACGGACAGGCAACTGTGCAGATCAGCCGCCACCCCCCAATTTGCGATGCTCTAGCCGACTGAGCAAACGTACCACAGGCCACAGCAACGCCAGATAGATCAGGGCCGCCAAAACAATCGGAGAGGGGTTGTAAAACAGCGACTGTGCATCACGAGCGACACGTAAAAGCTCAGGCATTGCCACCGCACTGGCCAAGGTTGTCATCTTCACGACCTCAAGGGTATTGCTGATTAAGTCTGGCATTACATTGCGGGTCGCTTGTGGGATCTGAACCCAACGCAAGGTTTGAAATGAGCTAAGACCTGTTGACCGCGCGGCCTCCATCTGACCCTTGGGCACACTCTCAAGACCGGCCCGAAAGATTTCGCCGTAGTAGGAGGAGTTATTCAGCATGAATCCAATCACAACCGCGAGCAGCTTTGGGAGGTCAAGACCCAGAAATGGGGTGCCAAAGTAAATAAAAATAAGCAAATAAAGCGGAGGAAGCGCGCGAAATATGTCGATGTAAGTCGCTAGTAGGAACCGCGCCCAACGAGCCTTTAATGTGACAGACAGCACACCAATCAACAACCCAGAGGCCAAGCCAACGGGGATGACGATGGCTGACAGGAACAAGGTCATCCATAGGCCGCGTAACAAATAGGGAGCGACCTCGTAGTAAATCTCTAAGTTAAAGAAGTTTTGTAGGATCTCTTGCATTCGATGCGCGCCTTTGCTGCTACTGCTTCCAACGGAAACGGGTTTCAGTCCACCTGCCCAGCAGGACGACTGGAACGAAAATAATCAAACACCCTAGCGCGCCCATCATCAGCGGCGTGGCATTTCCAGAAACACTCATGGCTGACTGTGAATTATTCAGAACCTCACTGAGTCCAACCACACTGCCCAAAGCGGTGCTTTTAGTGATGGCAATGACGCGGTTCGTGAGCGGCGCGACCGTTAGTCTTAGCGCCTGTGGCACAACCACAAAACACATACTCTGCCACCAAGATAGTCCCGTTGATCGAGCCGCTTCAGCCTGACCTTTGGGCACAGAGACAATCCCAGCCCAACAAATTTCCTCTGCAAATGCTGCCAACACCAAAGACAGTGATAGCCACGTTGCAACAAACGCTGACATCGACACCTGAATGTAGGGAAATGCGAAAAACAGGATCATGATCACCACCAGCGGTGGCACGGCTCGTAAGATATCTGCAAAACAAATAATGAAAAAAGACAAAGTTTTGATTTGCAGTGCCCGAACCATTGCCAGCAGCAAGCCCACCACAACGCCTGTGACAGAAACCAAAAACCCGAGCTCGATGGTCACTGCCATCCCCCGGACGATATCTGGCCAATAGTCCCTGACTATTTCAAGATTGAAGAATGAAAAAATGAGTGCTTGGAAATCCATGGCTCTACGATTTGTCTCAGTGCGCGCTCATTCGAGCCAGGAAAGTCTGTGTCCGCGCATGTTCAGGTTCTCCAAATATCTTTTGTGGTGTCCCTTGCTCGACGATGAGTCCCTGGTCCATAAAAACCACATGGTCAGCTGCCGCCTTGGCGAAACTCATCTCATGGCTGACCACAAGCATCGTCATGCCGTCCTCTTTGAGTTCACGCATCACGTTAAGCACATCGCCCACAAGCTCTGGATCTAACGCACTTGTTGGCTCATCAAAAAGAACAACCTTGGGTAGAAGCGCGAGCGATCTGGCAATGCCGACCCTTTGCTGCTGACCGCCCGAGAGCTGGTCAGGAAACGCATCCTCTTTGTCAGAGAGCCCGACTCTGTCCAGGGCTTCTCGAGCACGCTGCTCAGCCTGTTTTTTTGAAAGCTTCTGAACCTTACGCAATGCCAAGGTCACATTGCCAAGTGCTGACATATGGCGATAAAGATTAAAGTGTTGAAAAACCATGCCGATATTCTGTCGAATACGATTCAGATCCGCGTTGTGGGCTGTGATCTCTTCCCCATCAACGAGGATCTGTCCCGAACTGGACTCCTCTAACCGGTTGCAGCATCTCAGAAGGCTACTTTTTCCTGAACCCGATGGCCCAATGATGAAGACCAGCTTTCCAGAATCGACTTTTAAGTCGATCCCTTTAAGAACTTCGAGTTCACCGTAGGACTTTCTCAGGCCAATGATTTCAAGAATTGGTCTACTCATCACGCACACAATCAGTTAGAGGGAAATAACGCATTACTTGCAATTTAGCGTGACTGGCGTTGCGTCATAGCCTGGAAGGCCTGGTACACCCTGGCCTTGTCCGACCACCACCGACACCGAGTTTGCGGCAGGCTTAAAGCCAAACCACTTTTCGGCCAAGCGAGAGATCGTGCCATCTTGCTTCAGGCACTTCAGTGCGCTAGACAAGCGATCACGCGTCTCGTTATCACCCATTCGGAATGCAAGTGCCCAAACTAGGCCCGTTGAGAGTGTGTAAGCCACCTTTACGTTGGGGTTTTGCTTGGCAGCCCAGGCAGCCACCGTGTTTCCAGCCACATTGGCAAAGGCACGACCGGATTGAACCGCCTGAATCGCATCGGCGTTGGTGCCATAGACATCGTATTTGAACCCATACTTGCTGGCGTTCTCGCGAGCCCATGCTTCATAAACAGAACCTTTATTGAGAGCCAAGGTCTTGCCGCGCAGTTCGTCCAGTGACTTAATTGCAGGCGTTGCCTTGTCCACAACAAACGCATAGTCCGTATTCAAATAGCCTTCAGAAAAAAGCATTGCTTTGGCGCGTGCTTCTGTGACGGTGGTTGGAGCCAGAACAAAGTCGTACTTCCCGGCGTTCATCCCAGGAATAAGACCTGAGAACTCCGTGCCTTCAATTTCAATTGTCGTGCCTAACTGTCGAGCCAAGGCATAGCCTAAGTCAACGTTAAAGCCTTGTATTCCACCACCAAGCTTGGGCATGGCGTGTGGTGCGAAGGTTGCATCAACCCCAGTAACAAGGGGCTTGCTCGCGAGCGCTGCCGATGACATCGCGGCACAAGTAACTAGCGCAAGCGAAAGAAAGCCTGCTTTCGAAAACACTGCATTAAGCTGCTTCATGGAATTCTCCTCATTGAATCAGTCGGTAGGAATAGTGCCCAGGGGCGCACCTGCACCCACACGCTCTAGGATGAGGGAGTAGTGTTCAGGACGTCGATGGGCGGCAAGGTTAAAGATGTGCTGCTTAAAATTATCTGCAAGGGCCAGATCAGCTTCACAGAAAATAACTTCGTCGTCCTCAGATTGAGCGAGTGCGACGATTTCACCAGTGGGTGACACAATTGCCGACCCGCCGATTAAATGGCTTCCATCTTCTAGTCCCGCTTTAGCAGCGGCTGCAATCCAAACCGAATTTTGATAAGCGGAGGCTTGCAATGAAAGAATATGATGAAACATTCGTAGATGCGTTGGCTCCTGCCAGTTGATATTGACTGCGGGTGTGTTGTAGCCCACGGCCACCAGCTCCGCACCCTGCAGCGAGAGAACTCGCCAGGTTTCTGGCCAGCGTCGATCATTACAGAGACACATGCCGATCTTTGCATTCATCGTTTCCCACACAAAGAACCCTTCGTCTCCAACATCAAAGAATTTTTTCTCCAAATGCTGAAACGGTGCTTGGGGTTTGTGATCGGTGTGGCCGGGCAAGTGAATCTTTCTGTATCGTCCCACAATCTGAGCGTTCTTATTCACCAAGATTGAGGTATTAAACGCCCGCCCATCAGGGGTGAGCTCGGCGTAGCCCAAGTAAAAGCCGATGCCCAGCTTCTGAGCCGTTTCAAAAAGTATTTGGGTGTCAGGCCCTGGCATAGACTTTTCAAAATACAGGTCCTGAGCCTGCTGCTCTGTTATCCAATAGCGAGGAAAGAAGGTGGTGAGCGCAAGTTCCGGGAAAACCACCAGATCGGCTTTTCGGCTAGCGGCCTCTTTGAGCAGATCAAGAAGCCTAGCGACTGTTCGCGCGCGGGAATCCGTGGGTTGTATCGGTCCGAGTTGCGCAACGGCAATACCAAAGGGACGCTGCTTCATTTGTGCAATCCCTCGGAAAAGTACTTCTTCATCACCGAAGAGGTGTCGCCCTGTAAGCGTTTGCGAAGCACCGGCTCGGGCGTTGTTCTTGCAATAAATTCGCCGCTGCCAGCCGCCACCAAAAGCTCGCCTTCTTGCACAACAATTCGTCCGCGGCTCACCACCGTTTCAGGCCAGCCCCGAATCGTTTTGCCCTCATAAGGCGTGTATCCCACATTGTCATGCAGCATGTCGTAGGTAATAACGCGCTCACCCTCAGGGTTCCAGATGGCAATATCTGCATCCGCACCGACTGTGATCGTGCCTTTACGGGGATAGAGTCCGTACATCCGGGCATGGTTCGTCGATGTCAACGCCACAAACCTTTCAATCGGTATGCGACCTGTCAGAACCCCCTCAGAAAACAGCAGTGGCAGGCGCAACTCAATGCCTGGCACCCCATTGGCCATTTCCTTAAAGGTTGTGCTCTCGCCTCGCGGCAACTTGCCTGTTGAGTCAAAACGATAAGGCGCATGATCTGATGAATAGATCTGCAGGGTGCCATTGATGAATCCCTGCCACACGGCCTCTTGTGAGGCGGCGTCACCGGGCGGTGGGCTGCAACAATACTTCGCTCCCTCAACGCCTGGCCTGTCCAAATCATCGGCCGTTAAAAACAGATATTGGGGACAGCTTTCTGCGTGTACGGCCAAGCCGAGGGCTTGTGAGGCGTTAATCACACTGATCGTCTCTTTGGCAGCGACGTGAACAATCAAGATCGGCACATCAGTGAGCCTGGCCATCGAAACAGCACGGTTGGCGGCCTCAGTTTCAGCGATGGGTGTGTGTGCAACACCGTGGTATTTCGGTGTGGTGAGCCCTCGCTCAACCAGGCGGCGCGCGATCCAGCGGATCATGTCATTGTTTTCTGCGTGAATCATCACCAGCGCGCCGTGCTCACTGGCACACGCCATCACGTCAAGAATCTGATAATCCGTCAGGATCATCTTGTCATAAGTCATGTAGATCTTAAAAGACGTGATTCCGCTTTTGATGGCAGCGGGAAGATGGTCTCTGAGCGTCTTCTCAGTCGGGTCCGCTAAAATTAAGTGAAAGCTGTAGTCAATGATTGACTTCTCTGCGGCACGCTTGCTGTAATCCGCCAAGATCTCGGGAACCTTATCGCCTCGATGCTGAGCAGCAAAGGGCACAATGGTCGTGGTTGCGCCAAAAGCCGCTGAGACTGAGCCCGAATAAAAATCATCGGCACACATCATCCCCATGCCGGAGAGCTGTTCGATGTGGCAATGGCTATCGATGCCGCCGGGTAAAACCCACCGTCCATTGGCGTCGATATCCTTCAGACCTGGTGCTAGCTCGTTACCAATAGCAGCAATCTTCCCGTCCTGAACACCGATGTCAGCGTAAAAGGTATCGGTGGCCGTGGACACACGACCGTTTCGGATGGTTAGATCAAATCTTTTTTCTTGCATCACTAAACCCTCTGCAGAAAACTAAGAAGCCAAGATCGATGGGCCACAGCCCTCGTAAGACAATCCGACGCGTTTGACCACGGCGTCAAGTTCTTTTTTGGTGATTTCATCGATTCGCAGGCCTGGGGATCGCAGGGCGAGCGTCTCGATCGCACCGCGTTTTTGATAGACATATTTGCGAAGTGCTAGGCCGATTTTTGGCTGAAACTCATACCGGATCAGTGGGCAATAGCGGTCAAAAATGGCGGCCGCCGCTTTGTGGTCACCCGCGACGAAGCGCTCATAAATAGCAACCAGTACCTCAGGAAACGCAAAGCCCGTCATGGTGCCAATGGCACCACGCTGTAACTCCTCCAGAAAATACACACCACCCAAGCCACCGAATATCTTCACCGCGTCTGGTCCAGCCAATTCATTGATACGGGATATCTTTTGACCGACCGGTGGTTCTTCCATTTTGATCATGCTCACGCCACCGGTTTTGGAGAGCTTGGCGATGACCTCGGGCGTTATTTCGGTGCTAAAGGAGTCAGGGAAATCATGAATGACAACGGGGATATGAACCGCGCTGGCCAGCGTCTGGTAGTACTCATAAAGCAAGGCATCACCGGCACCATCAAGTGGTGCAACAAAGACCGCTTCAGCACCGATGGCTTGCGCTTCTTTGCACTGCTGCAATGCACCTGCAATGCCTAAGGCTCTGACGCCAACCCAAACAGGCACTCTGCCAGCGGCATGCTCAACGAAAGTCTGAGCCACCAGTTGACGCTCTTGATCAGAGAGTTTGTGCAGCTCCCCAAGAAAACCAAGAACAGCCAGACCCTTTACTCCAGATGAAATCAAAAAGTCTGTTAGACGACAGATGCTGGCGACGTCGACCGAAAGATCCGTTTTAAAAGGAGTGGGGCAAATCGTATAAACACCATGGGGTGAGCTTGACGTGGACATTGACCGACCCTTGCTTTAAATGAACATTTCGGTTCATCCTATCGCTGAATAGCCCTAACATCACTTGCTTTTTTATTCGTTAGGTATAACTTAGTGTTAAGGGTTGGCCACTGTCTCTTGGCGCACTTATTCTGAAGCCGCGCTGTCGAATCCCATTTCAGAGATGGTTGACTTGAAGCATTTTATAAATTCCTGAGCCAATTGAGACAGTGGCTCAAAACGTGACTGGACAAGGTTAATCGTCAGGCGCGTTGCCTTGTCCAACGGCCTAAGAACAAAGTCTCCTTGCGCGCTTCGAGCGGAGAATTCATCCACAATGGCGATCCCCGCTCCCGCCTTGACCAGCGAGCAAGCGTTGTGGGGAGAACTGACTTCCATGGCTACGCGAAAATCTTGCCCTGACTCCTGATAATGTTGATAAATGACCCGCCCAAAAGGTGAGTCGGGGTTGTACGAAATCAAGGGATAAGGCTGAAGATCAGCGATAGAAAGCACCGCTCGGCTCGCCAGTGGGTGGTTATAGGGGCAGATACAGATCAAACACCCACTACCGACTTCAAGCGTCTGCAAGTTGGGGTGCTGTGCCGGAAATATCGCCACCCCAAGATCGGCACGTCCATCCAGCAGAATGTCAGTGAGTGGGCGTATGGTTAAAGACTGAAACGTCACTTTTACTTCTGGATACGCCCTACTGAATGCTGCAATCGCTCGCGGCATTAACAAATGCCCAATGCTTGGACTTGACGCCAAATGCAAGATGCCAGCTCGCTTCTCTGAAAGCTCAAGGGCCAACTCGCTTACACGCTGCACGCCTCGATAGACGGTCTCAACCTCTCGGTGTAGCTTCTTGGCCTCGGGCGTCGCATAAAGACGGCCCTTTACCCGCTCGAACAGTGCAAATCCAAGACGCTGCTCCATGTGGGCGAGCGATCGGCTCACAGCCGGCTGTGACACAAATAAAAGCTTCGCTGCACCGCTGATTGATCCAGTGGTTATGACGGCGCGAAAGGTCTCAATCTGCCTCAAGTTTAACGGCATCAATCCATCCATGTGGTGGGCTAAAGGTATAACCAAATGTTAAGGACTATTCATAAAAATGCAATCATTGCTTTAGTCTAGTGCTGATAAACTGGTGTAACGGCTTCCCAAAGCTTGGCCATCTTCACAAGGTAAAGACCATGCAACCCATTGTTTTTGTGATTAATCCTAACAGCACGCAAGCTGTGACTGACGGGTTTGACAAGGCCCTAGAGCCTTTACGTTTAGCAAATGGCCCAGAAATCAAGTCGCTGACCTTGAAAGAGGGCCCGCCTGGTGTAGAGTCACAAATCAATGTTGACAGCGTCACCATGCCATTGGTCAAGCTTGTGCGTGAACTCGACCAATCTCATCTGGGTCGACCAAAAGCCTTTGTTATCGCGTGTTTTAGTGACCCAGGCTTGCATGCGGTGCGCGAGGCAACGTCTTCACCGGTACTGGGAATCAGTGAAGCAGGGGTTTTGACAGCCATGACACTCGGACAGCGGATCGGAGTAATCGCCATCTTGAGGAAATCCATCTCTAGACATGGGCGACTATTTGGTGGCATGGGTGTGTCTGATCGAGTCATTGCCGAGGTGCCTTTGGGTATGTCCGTGGTGGAGCTAGCAGACGCCGAGAGAACCCGCGCGGGTTTAAAAAGTGCCGGGGAATCCCTCAGAGATCTGCACCTTTGCGATGTTGTGATCATGGGCTGTGCGGGCATGGCGGAGCACCGCCCTTGGCTGCAAGATCAACTTGGAATGCCTGTGGTTGAACCCACTCAGGCTGCCACCTCGATGGCGCTCGGCCGAGCGCTGTTGCAGTGGTGAGTTGCCTAAAGAGCTAGCAACAACGAGCCACTAACCGAGTTTTAATAACATGGATCACAATAGCCTAATAAACCGATTGGCCCATATCGTCGGGCCCCAGGGCGTTGTTGCTGAGCCCAGTGAGCAGGCGCCCTACGTTCAAGATTGGCTTGGTAAGTGGAAGGGACTAACGCCTGTGGTGGTGCGACCAAGAAACACCACCGAAGTCTCAGCCGTCATGCGACTTTGCCACCAAACCCACACGCCATTGGTCACCCAGGGTGGAAACACCGGGATGAGCGGCGGCGCAACGCCTGACGGCAGTAATTCGCAGATTATTCTCAGCACCCTGCGGATGCAAAACATTAGGGCTGTTGACCCGTTAAACAACACGATCACGGTCGATGCTGGTGTTTTGCTGGAAAACATTCAAAAAACCGCTGCCAAAGTACAGCGACTCTTCCCACTGAGTTTAGGCGCACAAGGTAGTTGTACGATTGGGGGCAATATCGCAACCAACGCTGGTGGAACTGCTGTTGTGCGCTACGGCAACACACGAGACCTAGTGCTCGGGCTCGAGGTTGTCTTGTCTGATGGCCGGGTTTGGGATGGCTTAAGAGGCTTGAGAAAAGACAACACTGGCTACGACTTAAAGGGTGTTTTTATCGGGTCAGAGGGCACGCTTGGCGTGATCACTGGCGCGGTACTGAAATTGTTTCCCGCTATTCAAAGTCGGCAAACAGCGTGGCTTGGACTCCATAGCATTGGGGATTCTGTCACTCTGCTGAGGCAGTTTCAGGGCGTTTTTGCTGAAGCGCTAACCGCCTTTGAAATGATGACGCAGCCAGCACTGGATCTTGTCCTCAAGGGCGTGCCAAACGCCAAGCCGCCCCTGAGCCAAATCGCTGACATCAACATTCTTGTCGAGATAAGCCACGCGTCCCCAGAGACGTCGAGCGAGTTGTTTGAACAGGCCCTCGCTCGTGCGATAGAAAGTGGACTAGTCACCGATGCTGTCGTTGCCCAGTCCGAGCAGCAAGCCGCGAGTCTGTGGGGGCTGCGCGAAGGCATCTCGATTGCCCAAGTGGCTGGCGGAAAAGCCATTAAGCACGACATTGCATTGCCGATTTCAGCGTTAGACCCCTTCGTCAAAGAGGCTGACGAGATTTGTCACGGCACTTACCCGAATTTTACAGTGATCAATTTTGGGCATGTGGGGGACGGCAACTTGCACTACAACGTCTTGGCCCCCATGGGCGTCGACGATCGACTTTACCAGGCTGCAACCCTCGAGCTCAATCGCAAGATTCATGATCTGGTCACGCAATACAAAGGTAGTATCAGTGCAGAACATGGCGTTGGGCAGCTTCGAAGGGACGAGCTTAAGCGATACAAATCTTCTGTTGAGTACGACTTGATGATGACAATCAAGCGGGCCCTAGATCCCAACCAGCTGATGAACCCAGGAAAACTAATTTAAAGCGTGGTCTTTGGTCCCTGTTGTTCAAGGATCAAATCAGAGGCTTTATCGTCAGCGACCCTTGGCATTTCGAACAAATCTGTTGTCCGGGCATACCACCCAGCCCCATGCATACGACCAATCAAACGCGCAGCTGGCGTGTCAACATAGAGTTTCTCCATGTCAATCAGGTCGTCACGAATGTGCATCAGCAGTACTTCGCCAAGCACGATGTTCTTACCGTTGCCCAACTGCACGGTGGTGACCCTGCGACATTCAAACGAAATTGGGGATTCGACCACATGGGGCACTTTCACTTTGACGCCCAATCCGTGCGTAAATCCCGCCACCTCAAACTCATCGACCTCTGGTGGAAAGTTCACGGCAGATAAATTCATGGCTTGCGCGATGTCTTCAGACACCAGATTCACGACAAATTCGCCCGTGTCTTGAATGTTTTTGGCCGTGTCTTTGTCTGATCCAACTTTAACCGCATTAACGCCCACCGCCAAAATTAGCGGATCGTCACAAAGCGCATTAAAAAAACTATAGGGTGCTACGTTTGGTTTACCCAGCAAATCAACAGTGCTAACCAGTGCGATGGGGCGCGGCACGACACTACTGACCACCAGCTTATAACGATCCCTTGCTGACAACTGCTTAAAGTCAATCTGCATTCTTCAAACCCAGTGCAATGTGTTGATAGGCCATAGCCCAATAAAGCATCATCTCCTATGTAACACCTGATGACAAGGAGTAACCCGCGGTAACCCGCTGTAACCCGCGGTGACAATTGGTGCAAAGGGCGCCGCAGGCTGGCAAACTGACCGGGCTTCGTTACATCCCATTAAGCGCAAAGGACCCGAAGAAAAAACCTGATTTCAAATTCGCCTGCTTGGCGATAATTGCTATAACCACCGTGTCACCTCACAAAGAAATTGACATCAAGCAAGCCACTCGATGGTGGCTGTTGCAAAACGGTTAGGCATTCGGGGGATACGCTGCAGATTACGTTGGCGAGGTATTTGGGCAGATGGATCAAATCAGGCAAGGGCGCTTATCGATCGGCGTTTAGTGCACCTGCTCTGTCGTTGCACAGTTTATTACAACAACTAGTTTTGTCTGGCTACCCTATTGAAATAAAAAGACCTCATGCGCCAAGCCTGAGCTGTTAATTCGTAGGTCCCTGGTTCGAGCCCAGGTTGGGGTGCCAAGCGATTCAAAAAGTAGCCATCTTTTGTGAGAGAGGGGGCTCTTACACAGCACATGGGTCTTGGCTTAGCCACCAAAAGCACGTCGCCAAAGTCGCCCAAAAATCGTGCCGAATCGAGACGCCTCTACCACCTGATTGCGATAACGCCCACTAAACAGCTTGGTGATCATCTGATCGCGCTGATTACCAACATACTCAAAGGTGGCTGCAAGCGCACCCCGGTTCAATCGAATAGGCTTTAAAGTAACCCGTCCGATCTGTGCGATGTCCACGTGCATGACTGGTGGGACCTGTGCTGACCACCAGTTTGAGGCAAGCTGAATCTTGCAGCCATCCACGCTCGAATCAACAAGCTCAGCGACAACGCTTTGATCGTCAAACTGTAACGCCACGGCTTCATGAACATCAAAACGCTCTTCGCTTCGAAATCGCGACCCTTCAAAGCATAGCAGCGCTGCAACAATCAAGATCACCAGATTGAAGGCTGACCAAAAAACGGCGATTGGGTAAAACTCACTGAATTTGATGACAGACATTTCGGGTTGCACATTAATGAGCAAGCCCGTGAGCGTCAGGCCGATTGCAATCAGAATTTGGTAAAAAGTGAACAATTCAGCGCTTCTGCCGCTAGCGGCAGAAGACCCTTTGGGCGTGACCTTAAATGGTGTGCCAAATGGCTTGATCAGCGATGCAAGCACCGTGGGAAACATACGAAAACTGGCAAATACGCTCGCTGCGACTGAAATCAACGGCACGTATTTGGAGCCAACCAACCAACGCATGTTTAAAAAATACGCCACAAAAACTGGTACTTGAAAAATAACCAGATCGCCCAGATTCGTAAAGTAGAAAGGAATCAAGCCGGTTAACAAGTAAACGATCGGTATCAAAATCAACATGATCCGGATGGTGTACTGAATCAGCCAACTCGTTGGAAAAAACAAGAGGCGCTGAATCAGTGTCAGGCCAGGCCCTAAAGGACCACTGGGCAGGAAGAGCGACTGAATCGCACCCCGGCACCAGCGTTCGCGTTGCACAAAGAACCCTTGAATAGACTCGGCAGCCAAACCCATGCTGAGGCGTTCGTTGAGATACAGTGTTCGGTAGCCTTTGCGCAACATGACTAGGGTGCTCAATAAGTCCTCCGTGATACTTTCGGTGGGTACACCACCAATGGCATCAAGTGCAGACCGGCGTTGAATACTACAAGACCCACAACAGAACGCCACATCCCAGGCATCGCGGCTAGCCGCCATTTCATCAAAGAACAAGCGCTGTTCATCCGGATAATCCCGCGAAATACTGAGATTGGTCTGGATGGGATCTTTGTTGTAGAAGTGCTGCGGCGTTTGCACGATACCCACCGTGGGGTCATCGAAAAACCCAATAGTGCGTCGTATGAAAGCCGGGAAAGGCACGAAATCCGCGTCGAAAATACAAATAAATTCGCCAGTTGTATTCAACAAGGCTTCATTGAGATTGCCAGCCTTGGCATGGCTCCTAACGGTTCGAGTGAGATAACTCACATCGCGCTCAGCGCAATAGGCCCTTAACCAGTCACGTTGCCCATCATCCAGGACCCAAAGCTTCTTGTTTGGCCAATCAATATTTTTTGCACAAATGATGGTTTTTTCTAGTACATCGATGGGTTCGTTATAAGTTGGAATAAACACATCCACCGATGGCACGGGAACACGCTGCAGTGCAGACAATTGATCCGCTTCTTGCGACCGTTCATTCGTTCGACTCATGATCCACAGAAAAGTGGCTACCTCGATAAATGCCAGTACCTCCACGACGAACAGCAGCAAGGCCCAAGCCTGATTAATCATGCCGAGTTCAGGCGGTAACCAAACCGTCACAATCCAACGCCAAGACAAATATGTGACACCGAGCGCCACGCTCAAGACAGAGAGAAATGTGCGGTTTCGGTTACTCGTCTTGGGCATATCCCAAAACAGCAAATAAACGACCAAAACGAGCATTAAGGGCAAAAAAGACGTCAGCGTCATTACTGGAAAAATCCAGACAAACGTGTAAACAACAGCAAAGGATTCCACTGTCGACTAAAGGTCACCTCAACCCTTCGGCCCACGTAGCACTGGTTGGCGTGCAAGCCTTTAAAATCGTTGCGATTGACTCTGATGAAAATACGGCCATTGTCTTCTGGCGCCTCAAGTTGCGCAGCCAACGTATCGTCAAGGGCACGATTGCCACTACCGACAACCCTGAAGACTTCTGCCCTTAACCACTCATGGTTGCCAAGCAATCGGTAGTCAACGCCGCTGCCCTGGCTGAGATCAGCGAGATACTTGTCAGGAACGGTCGCCTCGATAATCAGCTCACTGCAATCGACCAACGATGCCAGACGGCTCGCCTCAGCCACATTGCTGCCCAATGAGAAGTATTGCCGCCATACAAACCCAGAGACTGGCGCGGTTAAAACCGCTGTACCTAATTTCTTCAGGTTCTTCTGCTCGGCCTCAATTTGACCTTGCAACGCATCAATGCCCGCCTGTGCCTCATGAATTTGCGATTCAATATTAATAATCTGCAACTCAATTTCTTCTAGTTTTTGCTGGGTATAAGGCACATCGTTTCGACCTTCTCCAAGATAGATACCCGCCAACAATGCCTGCTGCTCTGCTTCAAGGGTGCGAACGTTTGCCGTGAGCGCCTGCAAGTCATACTCACCAACCTCAAGTGCAAAACGCGACCGGTCAAACTCGATTGAAGAAACAAAATTCTGCGCCAACAGTTTGCGGTTTTTTTCTACATTAAGCGTCAATTCCTTGACCATGCTTTCCTTAGCCAAAACCTGCGCCCGGGCTTGAGCGATCTGGTGATCAAGTCTGCCTGGACCTAGTCAAATTAATGGACAGCAGTCGTCTCTAAGTTTTGGTGATACAGGCGTTCAAATTCAACTGGTGTGACCCAATCGTTGGCCGAGTGCCTGCGGACTCGGTTGTAGTAAATTTCAATAAACTCAAAGACCTGCTGACGCACTTCTTGACGGGTTCCAATAGGCTTGCCAAAGACAGTCTGCTTTTTAAACGTGGCAAAGAAGCTTTCGGCTACTGCGTTATCCCAACAATTTCCTTTTCGGCTCATGCTCTGTAGACAGCCGTGCTTTGCAAGGATGGCTTTAAAGGAGTGAGCACAGTACTGAGAGCCGCGGTCAGTGTGCACAATCACACCACTCGGTTTGCCACGCGCTGACAAGGCTGCCATTAAGGCATCGTTGACCAGTGTCTGGTCAATCCTGGTGCTGATTTGCCAGCCAATGATCTGCCGGTTAAACAAATCAATCATGGTGGCCAGGTATAACCAGCCCTCTGTGGTTTGAAGATAAGTAATGTCACCAACCCAGGCGACGTTAGGTTTGCTCACGGTGAATTGTCGGTCTAGTAAGTTTGGCGCAATCGCTAAGTTGTGCTTTGAGTCAGTGGTTGGTCTGAACTTACGCTTGTATTGACACCTAAGGCCAAGTTTGCGCAGTGACCGGCCGACCGTACGCTCGCTGACAGCAACGCCAGCTGCCCGCACATCACCGGTCAAGCATGGCGCACCCGCTCGGCCCTTATGCTGAGCGAACGCGATGCTGACGGCCTTATCGACGGCACAAACTTCATGCTGAACGCTTTTCCAGCGGTAAAAGCCACTACGGCTAACCTGCAAAGCCTCGCACAGGGCTGGCAAGCGATATGAATCAAGATGCTGCACCATGAACGTGTACCTCATCGACTTGGATTGTTGACAAAGTACACGTGCGCCTTTTTTACGATCTCGTTGACCTCGCGCAGGTGAGCCACCTCTTTCTCAAGGTCTTTGATGCGCTGCTGTTCAGCAGTTAAAGACCGCGAGGCGCCATGAACGCCCTGCTGCCGAGCTTTTTTCAACCAACCCGATAATGTTGAGTGGCCGATCCCAAAGTCAGCAGCCAGTTTGGCCGTTCCGATTTCAGGATGAGCAAGGGCGTAATCAATGCATTCCTTCTTTTTTTGGGGACTGATAGCTTTTGTCATTTTCATTTCCTAAAGTAAAAGCATACTTTAGAGACAGAATTTGTCCACTTTTTTGACTAGGTCCAGGTCAT
>Ga0209491_10006983_pt1 | contig 15200 bp, 17 predicted proteins | sample BON02_FD_187213 | JGI IMG/M metagenome (GOLD analysis project Ga0209491, IMG submission 187213) | Freshwater microbial communities from Lake Bonney liftoff mats and glacier meltwater in Antarctica - BON-02 (SPAdes) (version 2) | ecosystem: Environmental > Aquatic > Freshwater > Ice > Glacier...
AACGGTCCAAAACTAGCGGCCTTGGTCTTGGCATTACGCGGCACCCCTGTGACAAAACCCATGCTGTATTTGTGCGACAACCAAGCGCTGCTGAAAGCTGTGAACAGATGGGAAGGTGAAGGCGGAAAAGCGACGTTAGTAGGAGCGCCAGATGCAGACAGTTTACTAAAAGCAATTGAAGAGCTCCGAAAAAGAACAACAGCAGGAGCAGCGACGTTTCTGGTCAAGGTGAGAGTGCATCGAGGAGAATCTGCAAATGAAGAAGCCGACATCCAAGCAGACAAGGCTATTTCAGGCAAAGATGTTCCCACGGAATGGTACGACAGGAGAAATCGAGCAGATTTTACATGGCAAGAGCCTTGCTGGAAAGGAGGTACGGTGAGCTATGATGATCGAAAGTCGACGTGGAACAGTGGGGTGCGGAAGGCGATTAGACGAGGATCGGCAGAAGAGGAGGTGCGCAAGCACCAGGATCGTGTGACAGGAGCTTGGAAACAGATCAGCAAAAAAAGGTGACGAGTCGATGTAAGCTATGATCCGAGTATGGTAACGGCTCTACAGCATGGTACATGGATAGATGAGGAGGGTTTCAAAAAGACTTGTATCAAGGAGAAGAAAAGAAGGGGAGACATCCACCAGCCATTCTACGGTACATGGGTAGCAGACTTCATGCTGAGACAGGTTGCAGGAAGGTTTATGCTAGGGAAGGATCTGAGTGACAAAAAAATCCCATGGCAACGAGGGAGACGATTGGGGATGACGGTGGCAAGAAATACGTCAACAGCCAATTTTCTGAGCAAAATAGGCAAGATGCAATCAGCAGGGTGTCGGCTGTGCAGAATAGTGCGAAAGGCCCAAGGTGAGAGCACTGACGGTCTGGCGGATGAAAGACACGGTCACATCAACAGTGCAGGCTGCGAAGGAATGGCAACAACAGTTACGGCTGCCTACCACTCCATCTGAAGGCACCTATATGACAGCATGCACGCTGCACAAAAGTCAAAGAGCAAGCTCAAGTTTGTCACGCTTGACAGAGAAAGGAACATGAGCACGCTGTGGCGACGAGAAGAGTTTCTAAGAATCTGCAGCAAGGAAGATCTGACGGAGAAGGCACGGGATATAGAGGTGACAATACTTGTCAATAAAAGTCAAGAGGCACGGTACAACCTCGATCCAGGGTCTTTCTTCGTATATCGTTTCTGGGGCAGGCGACCGGATGGGGTCGCAATCAATGAGGCTTTGCAGATCGGATATGTTTTAGAATTTGAACGGTCGACAGATAGGGACGAGGGGTTCCTAGAGGTGAAAGACGCAGAAGCAAATGAGCAGCACAAAAGCATTATCGGTGCGCTCAAAGCTGCTGCTCTGGAGTGGGAATTTGAGCAGATTGACTTTGTGGTGGGTAACTGCGGATCGGTGGTTGAATGCGACTATTACACCAAGCTCAAAAAGCTTGATATACAAGAAGGAAAAAAAGACAAGCTCTTCGCGGATCCAGTGTGACATACACGAATGCAAATGCGCTAGCCATCCTAACAATCCCACAAAAAACTCATAGAAAATATTGTACTCCCTGTTTGCCAGGCACTTGGAGAAATACGGTGGTCATGGAGCAAGTTCTTGTAAGCCAATACCGACAAAGGATGTGACACAGGTATGCGAATTGCACAATCGGGTGCTTGTGTCCTTCCTCCGGCAGATGCAAGGAGGTACGAGGCCAACCACAGAGGGATTGAGGGAGAACATTGGGCACAGTGTGCACGTGTGAGGAGATGGAGAGAGGAACACACGCTTGTAGAGCGTCAAAGCTGGGGCCCGTCACACGATGGTGGACCCAGGTTGGTAAACTGGGAATCACAATCCAAGACCCCCCACCAGAGTTCGGAAGATGGACACATTTATTGTGTTTTACTTATTTGTATTGCATTCTGTCACGTGTTTGAAAACTTGCCACATCACTGCTTGTTTAATGTCACTATGATCATATATTTTTGTTTTCTATGTTAATACTGCACGTGACGTCGTTGCGGGTTTGCTTATATTTGCTAAATATTTGTCACTGTACCTACACATTTTCACATGCACACACAGAGGCACACACACACAAGCACACATGTACAATCAGCACACAAGAGGAATGGCAACAACCAGGCACAGGAGCCTGGTTGAGAGGGGCGGAAGAAAGGCTTTGTTAGAGACCGTGCAAACATAAAACAAAAAACAGAACAAAAAAGGTCAGGAAACCCCCGATATTCACGAATCTAAAGAAAAGATTCGTTCACATACAGCTTTCATCAAAGCAACTAGACTATTTCTTACAAAGTAATACAAGCAACATCAATCAAAAACGGTCAGATTTGTCGTCCACATCTTCATCTTCTTGCCAATTGTTGCTGTGAAAGGAGTGGGTAGGAGTCTCTTCATGCACGCAGTTGCAAGTATTGCAGGGGCTAACAATGATTGGTTCCAATTACTCGTTCACGGTATGCTCGCTGATTACCTTGTCGCGATGCATGCAGGGCGCTATTTTTTCCTTGTAGCAGAGAAAACGCGTGTCGGCCAAGCAGACGATCAAGTATACGCACTTATCGTGACTTGTGTGCGAATTGTTTTGTGCATCATAAATTTCACTCAAGTAAACGACGCGATCATCAATCGGCACGGCCGACGACATGGCATTTCCATGTGGACGGAAATGGATGCCGTACTCAATCTGCAGTAATCTTACTGTCGACGCCAGCTCTTCGGGGCTGACTGTTTCAAGAAGCTTCCACGAGTTTGTAGTCCATCCCACATATTTTTGCCGTTGATAGCGTCCGCATCCATTTTCGAAATGGAGAAGAAAAATATTCTCGTCATGCATCCATTTGTCGGCCAATTGCTGATCTAACATCCCACCTGGGTGAGGCCTCTGCTTGGACTTGTACAAGTGATCATAGCTTTTTTTCAAGCCGATTTGGATCACGTCGGCATCTAGAAGCGCAGGGTGCAGGTCGTCTTGGACTTTTTGTAGCTGATCGTCCAAAGGACACTCTTGAAGCTCAAGCATTTTCATCTCTCCGACCTGCTTGAGAGCTTGGCATGCAAGGCCCTTGTACTCGACTTCGACGACCCGATGGTGTTCGTAGGTAAACATCTTTTGAAGGCCCTTCGGGCCACCATCACGTGATTCCTTAGCACTTGCGCCACATTTAATCGGGGTACCCGTCATTATCAGTGCTGTACACGTGACAGTTGAGTATTCTTCGCGGCCCTTCTCAGCGCGATATTCAACATAGAAGGTCGGATGTTCACGAGGGATGCGACGCAGGAAGCGAGAGTCGTTCCTGCTCTGCGGATCGTGATCGAAGAAATGATTTGATACGTTAATCAAGGGCACGTAAGAAATCTTACCATCAGGTGGCATCTTTCGCACCAAGTAGACGATTGGAGCATACGGGAAGACTTCTATGTATATTAGCAACAGCTCGCAGTTTTTGTATTCATCTTGGTTTCGAGACATGCTTTTAAGTTTTCGATGGTCAGCAATAGCACGTGCAATCTGTTGGTCTTCACGAATCGTTGCAAGGGGTTGCGGAAAATGCGCTTGACAGAATGTGTAGGCATCATCAAATTGCACCTCTTGGTCGATTACGCAATTGTTTCGCAAGATACGCGCGTCGCTCGAGCCAGACAAGTCGCCGCTTCTCTATCTATCTCTGCCTTAGAACAAAGCCTGGGAGAGTGGCCAAACGTCGACTTGAGTCTTTTGACCAATCTTTTCAGAATATGGTTCCAGAACGACGACTACTTGGCCTGTCTTCAGTGAAATCTGCTCACATAGTCCGATGCGAGTACCCTGCACTCTGCCGTCAGAAAATCCGGCATTTTTGCTGGCCTTTTCACAAAGGCTTTCAACATCCATCACAATCTTTTGGTCAGAGCCTAGGTTATGGAAATAAGGCTTGACATCTGGTGTGAAGCATATGATTTTGTCGGTTGGCTTACACTTGTCACATGTGTCGTCTAGGTTCTCAGAGTTCAGAGTGCAAGAGTGTTTACACTTGCCGTTCTGCTCAACTTGCTGAAGTGTTGATTCTTGGCATGACAGTGAAAAAAATTCCCAGGCGTAGTGCAAAGGCAAATGCTTCTTGAAAACCGCGCGTAGACTCCTTCCACGGAGTGGAAACTTCACCCATGCCTAGCAGCAGCACCTTTCCTTCTTCAGGCGTCGTCCAAGCTGATTTGTGCACTTCGCATAGATGTCCTCCATAATCTAAGTTTGTGTAGTCCTTGTTGCAAGGCTGATGAATACCAGCAGGCACGTTCGAATACAACTAATCACCTGAATACGATCTTTCTGCAGGCGTCACTTGATGATTTGCATTTTGCATAGCGAATAGCTGTTGGTCGTGTTTTTCAAAAGTGCCTTCGAAATGAGCGAGGCCTAGGCCTCCTACAATTGGGAACAATCTACTTTGCAGTAGACCAGTCTCTGGGCCGTCACCGTCATCGTCTTCATTGTCATCCTCTGCATCGCTATTTTCTTTGTTAACAGAGAGATCCATATCATCTGCTTGAGAGTCATTCCCTTCTCCATCAGATCCATGCTCATCCTTACACTGTATTTGCGAGCGTGATTACTGCATTCGCATTCCCGCAAAAGTCACTCGTGGAGGCATGTCCTCACCTTCATCATCACCAGAGAGATAATGTTGTTTATTGGAAAGAAACCAAAAAGAAGATCAATAATGATCTCTGATGCAACTAATCCTTCAAAAAAATCTCGAGAAGAATCTCTATTGAGGTGTGCGGGTTGTACATCCATTTGTGAGTGGTTGGTTTGTGATCTCGTTGTAGTGTGTGTGCAAGCTGTTAGTGACCGTGCCTTCGGTGACCTTTGTGTATGTGTTCGATGCGGGTCCGTTCAGAGTCAGAAAGTATGAGTCTGTTGTAATAGGGTTAGGCACCAGTGTGGAAGTTGTCAGTGAAAGAACAGATAGCAAGCTTGTTGGATTTGCGTCTTTGTTGTTGGTTGCTGGTCAACAGTAAGTGCGCGAGGTTGGAGTGCATGAGGGTACCACTTATGAAGGGTAAGCAGCAGTAACAGATACTGAGAAAGGAATATGATATTCCCTATCAGAACTATAGACAAGTTGATGTCAAGCTATTCATTATATCTATGATATTTTATATGTTTGTACATTCCTTGAGTTCATAGTGAGTCATGGTTCTTGCCAAGGACCGTGAGTAGACCTATAGTTCTAGGTCCTATCACAACTGTAAAGACAGACGTGCGTTTGTAGACACATTTGTGTGGACCGTGAATAGACCTAATAGTTCTAGGTACGAGGGGTTGCTAATAGTAATTATCATACTACATAGGGTTTTCCAACTGCTGAATACGACTTCCTAGTCTTGAGACTTAATTTAAGATCGTTAGTTCGATTTTTGAGAGAGTTCGGCATGCACAGTTGTGCTTTTGTTTATTGTATATAAACACCGGGGCGTAAAAACACGACAAGGCTGCACGACAGAAAGTATGTAATGATCGAACAGCAAATTTGCCCCCCACACGTGAAGCCTCTTGGAGACAATTCAAAATTCCTGAGTATTTCCCGCAACCATCACAAAAGCACGCCCCGGTGTTTATATACAATAAACAAAAGCACAACTGTGCATGCCGAACTCTCTCCAGAATTGAACTAACAATTTTAAATTAAGTCTCAAGACTATTTGAAAGCCGTATTCAGCAGTTGGAAAACCCTATGTAGTAATATGATAATTACTACTTGCAACCCCTCGTACCTAGAACTATTAGGTCTATTCACGGTCCACACAAATGTCTCTACAAACGCACGTCTGTCTTTACAGTTGTTATAGGACCTAGAACTATAGGTCTACTCACGGTCCTTGGCAAGAACCATGACTCACTATGAACTCCAGGATTGTACAAACTTATAAAATAACATAGACATAATGAATAGCTTGACAATTAAAGATCAACCAGCCTGTAGTGTGATGCAGCTGTACCTGTCAGATTCGGTACTCTCACTCATATAAAAACAGCACCCCCTGCGGCCAAACTGAAGGGGGTGATTGGGCCCCTTGCAGAGGGGCCTGATGGGCTTGCTCGACCCATGTGTGGGCAAGCGAAAGGGGGGCCGTCAGTGTAGGCTGCAGCCTTTTACATGGGCCGGTCTCCCCAGTGAGAGAGCGGCCCGATTATTCTACTTCTCAGATTACAAGCCCACTGAATGGGCCGGCGAATTTTTTGAAGAGTTTGAATGCTGAAGTTTGCGAGTTGGCCAGTTCCGTCGAAAGAGAGCTAAGTGCCCACTCGGGGCTACGCAGAATGGACACGTGAAAAAGCTTGAGGATGATGTCCGACAAGGCTAGTTTTTTGAGACTGTGAGCACTCGGATTTTGTCTCTGGCTTTGGAGTTCGTACCTCCGAAGAGGCAGAGCCTGTCTTGGAATTGGTTCTGCTTGATGGAGCATCATCACCATCTTCGTCAATTTGTCACGACAGCCATCACGTTGCTTTCTCTTCTTCGGATAAAGTTGCGCTTGCTCAGTGTTGGCCACTGCACTTTCAGAATTTGAGATCAGCACTTCGGCTTTCACAATTTTGTCCTGCCCCTGATGAAGCTTCTCTTCATTTTCACTACTGAATACAGATTCAGGTAGCGAGTCCCGAGTCTGTGATGACGCTTGAAACACGTTCTTGACGTTTATGCTGGCTGCCAGTGGTCCTGCCATATTTGCCAAAGTGATTGAATGTGCTCTTCCATGGGACTCCCAAATGGCAGGATTGAGACCACTGTTCTTCCAGATTTCTTGTGCCACATTTTCCAAATTTTCCAAATTTGAGATGTGCACTTCAGCTTCCACAATTTTGCTTTGCTCCTTATGGGGCTGCTCCTTATTTTCACCTGCGAACTCGAGTTCAGGCAGCGAGTCATGTGATAAATCCTGCGACATGCGAGACGTGCTGGAAGGGCTGATATTTTCGTCACTATCACATTCTTGATTTTGTCCTAGAGGCATCCCAGGCGTTCCTTCAACAGTCCACGCAATTACATTGAAAGCTGCAGGTTGGTCACTGATGCCGGCAGCAGTTGACTCGTAACTTGCATCAGCGTAGCCATGAACTTTCTTTTTCGTCTTGACAGCTCTCAACATCTCGCAGTACTTCAAACGCATCGTAGACGAATTTCTTGAGGATGTCTTGGTCACTTAATATAGTGAGCCTTTCTATAGTTGGTATCTTATACTCAGCAAATATGCTGGTTATTTTGCCAACTAGGGGCGCCCATTCTCGAGTCGTCGGAACTAGATCGGAGCTGACTTTGTCTCCTTTCATCAAGAAGCAGATCCAGTAGTATGCCTCATTCTGTATCATCTTCGCCCAACGATCACTTGGAGCGTAAGCAAAGTCGCTGGCAAGGGATTTGAAAGTGCAAATATGAATCACGTTTGGTTTTGGCCGCAGCATTTCCCGCATCCAATCCCAGATAGTCCATTCCAAAAGATTCAGAGATGACGCTACTTCGCTGTAGTACTCGGTGAAGGATGGAAAAAGACATGATTCTTGGATCCACGCTTCGTTTTCAAGCGCTCTCTCGTCGGGAGTGCTTCACGGCGTGATCGCCACGCTCAGTAGATGATGGTGAGGATCACACCCACTCTGTTGCCGGGCGTAATTAAGACCCCACTGCCGCCATGAAGTCATTGTGTTCGTCACATATGCCTCGAGCGAGGCCAATTCATAAAAACGCCTTTACTTCTCCTGATCCTCTCAAGACGTGATAAGGAATCGAGGGACATCTCCGTCAACCTCGGCATCGTCATCAAGGCCGTCAGCGACTTCTTCTTCCGCATCAGATTACAGATCCATGGCATCAGTATCGACTTTCGCATCAGAGTCAAAATCCTTGGCAGGAGTATTGATCTCATTTCTTATGAAGTTTTATCCGAGACGATATAACACTAGCTCAGTTGGTCAGAACGCGGGACTGTTAATCCCAAGGTCGTCGGTTCGATTCCGGCAAACACTCAAAAAACCGAAAACTCGAATCTACATGGATTTGAGGTACATAGACCCTCAAGCAAGGGTACTAAATTGCTTTTACAAGTAATCAAAGCAATCATCTATCAATACGTGGTACCCCACCCCATGCCAAATTCTTGAATCATGCCAGGTGGAGGACGCCATTCATACGGAGCTCCTTCGGATTCGGCTGCCACTTTCAAAAGCCTTTGCCCAAGATCTGATGATTCAACCTGCGGATGTGCAGCGATAAATGCAGCGGCAGCTCCTCCACGAGCACCACGTCCTCTGCGCATTCCACTGCGCCCACCCCCACGGCCTCGCACTACGCCTCTGCCTCGCACATCTCGACCTGCTTGCACAGAGGGTCCTTGGTCAGCGGGATCATGGCCAAAATCGCAGGCGTTGTTTTGGTGTTGATGGAAGTTGCCGTATTGTTGCCACATGTGGCAAGTCGATTTCTTGGCAGCAATATTATTTGCTCGCGTACCACCATGTGCGCCTTGTGCACCATGTGCGCCTCTCGCCACGATCGCACCTCCGCCACGTGGAGCAGGGAGTTTTGATCGAGGCTTGCCTGCTTGATTGAGAAGATCGACAATTTCAGTAGTCTTAGCAATCACTACATCCATCTTCGCCTTTACTGAGTTGGTGTTAGTTGGATGCGGGACGAATTTCGACAAATGGTTGATAATTTCTCTCACGTTGACAGCGGCTCGTAAAATTGGCGCTAGGATTTCTTGGCGATTTGCCTGCAGCTTAAGAGTAGCATTTGCGTTGGGCACACCTTGGTAATGTGTTGCAATCCGCACGTGGCACATGACTCTGTTTTGAGGAGTTTGGCTACTCCAGATCCAAAGAAAGTGAGTTTTAAACCATTCACCCCATCGCCTTCGACAACGACAGACGCACTGCTGCTCCCTACAATTGAGTTGAGAGCTGGGCTCCCATTCAGTATGCCCAAGAGTGCAGGATCCAAGGCTGCAGGAAACGCGATATGTTTCGCATTTGGAAATTGTTTTTGGTGAGGATTGGCATCTTTCAAACCGTTTTTACCGTGGAATGCATCTAGTGGCACAGCTGTGTTTGTAGTTCCAGATACATTGTACTGCAAGTTTTTTGGGGCTCCTGCTGCAGATGAGATTAGCGTCTCAATGGTCTTGATAATAGTCTTGAAAGGAATTCCTCCATCGCATCAGATAGTTTGCCACGCTTGCCTGTAGATGGTGTCAAGTTCACCACGTCTCTGATAAGGTCCTCTCGCCTTCACAATGTGCGTCGTCGTATCGGAGTCGAGCATTTGTAAGATAAGCAAATTGATTATGTGTTCAATAGTCATCTCTCCATGCTCCTCTTTGTGCCGACGTAGCTTGATGAAAGTGTCCTAAGCAAATAGAGTAAAACAACCACCATACAAATAAAATTTCTTCGGGTGACTAAACGTATTGAAAAGAGACGTGAAAGGACTATCCAGGCTGAATTGCACAACAGCTGTAAGAGCCTTGAAGAGAGCCCAAAAACTGACAATTGGAGTATGCGTCGCATTCTTAATGAGTTTTCCTTTCAGGTTTGGATGGTTTGTCAAAAGACTACCAACTACTACTGCCTGCAGCATACTGTGATTGGTTGCATGAGCTTGCTGCACTTTCCTCTCAAGTTCCTGACATCCCACACTCCCGGCTGGATTTACGGCATACATATCTTCGTTGCCTTCCTCCCAGGATACCTTGTAGTATTTCGCTGCGCCCATTACGTCAACAGTAATTGTGTTTGCGAGGGCTTCACGCTCCTGGTGCCGAAAGAACTTGACAAGAGCTGCGAAGTAACTAATCACAGTCACAAATCCCACGTCAAATTTAAGACCGCTTTGCCTTTCAGACATCTTGTCAAAGAGATGCGGGATAGTGAGGGCTCGAACTAGATCACTTTGGAAAGACGGCTTTCCGCGTGGGCGCTCTGCAACACAAGGTAGAGTGTACAGCGGTCGCTTCACTTTCTCTCCTCCGAACTCTGCGAGGAATGAATCATCTTTATTTTTTTCAAGTGGCACATGATCATATTATCACGACTCGGCGTCTAGTGGGCGCCACTGTTCGCTCCAGCAATTGATTGCCTCCTTTTTGCTCGAGCTACTGTTGCTGCCTCAAAGGGCTCTGACTCATACGTGACTGCATGCGCCACAGGAGGGGCAGTGACGTGGAGGGTGAGACTTGCGTCTCTGGATTTGTGCTTTGAGTTCTGCCTCCTTTGCAGAAACCTCTTGCTCAGCCATTTTGCATCTGCCCGCAAGACCATCACGCTCGATTTCGATCTTCGCGAGAGCTATCGAGTAAGACTTTACGTCTTGTTTGAGTTGTGCAATATTGTTACTGTTTGTGTCGCCGCTCGGAGTGAAGAAAGTATCAGAGGTGCTACTTGCACTATTGCTCGAGTGACTTTCATTATCAGGTAAGTTGCTACCCCTTCAATTGCATTCGGCATTTGGCGGAGGCAGTTGTTGTCGTCCTGAAGTGAAACATTCGATTGCTGAATCAACAAGAATTCAGCAAGGAGATCACAAGTAGGTTCTGACAAGCACTGATTCATTTCTTCAACATTTTTCAAGAGCGTGTTGATCTCTTCTACAATCACAGCATGCTCAGCAATGTTGGCACTGTAAGGCGTTTGCAAGTCGTAGATCTGCAGTTTTGACCAAGGATGTGACAAAAATTCACGTGAGTGATTTGCACACGCCATAGTGATCGCTTGACTAGCTGTAATTAGCTCAACACATTCATGGAAAAAATGTGATGGAGATTCCACTAAGCCAAAAGCGTCGAACTCAAGGAAAACGTCCTCTTGGCAAGAGAGACACGGCTGAGGCATTGCTAGCTCATGGTCATTGCCACCATTTAATATGGCTGTGCATACTTGCCTCAGGATCAGACCAAGTTTATTCTTTCCAGAATATGCGGTTTTCTCCAGTATATGCCTTTTAATGCAAACCGAGCTAACACCCCAGTCTTGGTCTGTTTTCGACATTTCGTAGAGCTTTCCTTGCTCGGTTGATAACAACTGAGACTGAGCTTGAATATTGGCAGAATTTTTTTGAGAGACAGCAATATGCATTGCTTCTTGGCGCAAGTTTATCCATTCAGTGTCGTCGTAATTTGCTATATTTCGACCACAAGTTTTTGTCAGCATGGGCGATTCCGCTTTGAGAATTTCCGCAGCAGTGTCATAGTCCAGAAAATTGACAGCTTTCAGATCTTGATAATAATGCTTAGAAGTTGCAACAAGAACGCCCTGTGAGAAAAATTATGGTGTCTCGGCAAAATTTGACAAGTGACCGAATTTAGCCTCACCACTCGACTCAAACAAAATATGGCAATTTTTCCCGTTGTCAGTGAAAGACAGAGATTGAAGGTTAACAGACTTAATGGTTTGAGGCATTGAGATCGGAGGTAAAATATGAGAAATTGCAATTTCAGGATGTCCCGCCTCTGAACTTTGTATAGAAGAAGGAAGCACAGCACTATTCGCCAGAATTTGTTTTTGTTGTGAAAATTTGCTCTTTGAGTCTGGCCCGTGAACTGTCTGTTTGCGGCAGAGCAGCTCGTTGCTGAGACGAAAGAGCACGTGAAGAAATTTGTAAACACTCTACAGAAATTGGCTGATCAAGCCAAATGTTTTCCGTAAATGTGTGTTCAGAAAAATTTACACGTCTGCAAAAAATTCCGATGTTTAATCAATTACAAATCTATTGCATTCGAGAATGCAAAGTTGCCCTGAAACAACTTGATAACCTCTTAACTTATCCCTTGTGTGGCTCGCGCTGAGCAGAGTCACACACGCTTTCTTTTCTGTTTGTTTGCATCAAAACGCACAAATAGACTGACGAAGATTTACGCAGAGGCGTTGGGACGGCGTAAACTTAGATTCAACAAGGCGAACAGCTTTGAGGTTGATTATTTACTATACCCGCCGGGATGGCGATGTACCTTGTAATCACCAAAACCAGGAGCTTGAGGGCAAGCTTGTTCGGCGCTTGCAGGCACCGACGATTTGGAAGAACGCCCCTTGTGGCACGATCCTAAACCTGCTGACCAAGCACTTGGCACACCCCACTCTAATGTCATCTCCCCTTCACCCTCATCTGCTTACAAAAGCTCAGTGAGATATGCGTTTCGTGACAAACATCTGTCTAAATGCATGCATACTCTCCACAAAAAATGCACATGCACCCGTGCATGCGCGCCTATGCAATGGTGCAGAAACTTCTTTGCCATGGAAGCCCTTGCGAACTTATCTTGAGTCTTGCGCAAGCATCGTGCAAGTTGTCGTTTGCCACCCGCCCTGCCGTTGTCTCGACGAAATTAGTCGCCCGCTGTTCTCAAGAAATCCGCTGTTTGCTCAAGAAATCTTTCCAAATCCACGCAAGGTCATGACGCAGTCGACGCTGCGGTGTCGCACAAGTATCATTCGATCATCTGCGTTGGTGCAGGCCTCATCCAATTTGTCTATGGTGCGCACTCGAAACGTGGCCACGGAGCTCATCCATCAAAGAATTCTATGATCGCCATCTTTTCGCGCGAGTTTTCTCTCTGTCCTTCGCGTGCTCTCTCGCTCTCTCCTTCGCGTGCTTGCTCTCTTTCTCTTTTCTCGCTAGCTCTTCAATGCTGAGCGAGGCCAGATCGTTGTCCGTAAAAGTTTATTCAGACATCATACGCTCAGGCTTCCGTAATGAACGTTGAGGCTCACCACGGGGGAGTGGAAGAGGGAGGGAGGGAGGGAGAGAGAGAGCGAGGAAAAAAGAGAGCGAGGGAGAGAGAAATTAGCGAGAGAGAGAAAAAAAGACTCACAGCGAACGAGCGAGCAAGGTTGATTGATGATTGCTTTTATTACTTGTAACAGCAATTTAGAACCCTTGCTTGAGGGTCTATGTAGTTCAAAATCCATGTAGATTTGAGTTCTCGATTTTTTGAGTTTTTGCCGGAATCGAACCGACGACCTGTGGATTAGCAGTTCCACGCTCTGACCAACTGAGCTAGTTTTACATCGTCCCGAATGAAGTGGCTGTTGCCTTGAGTTTTCGACAGTGGTTGTTGCCTTGAGTTTTCGACACTCAGGTATGACCTGCGCTCTCTTGCTCTCTCGCTTTCTCTTTCCCTCTTCATTGACACCTCGCTTTCTCTCGCGTTCTTTCTCCGAGACGATGTAAAACTGGCTTAGTTGGTTGGAGCGCGGGATTGTCAATCCCGAGGTCGTCGGTTCGATTCTGGCAAAAACTCAAAAACAAAAACCAGAACTCAAATCTACATGGATTTGAAGTACATAGACCCTCAAGCAAGTTTACTAAACTACTGTTTCAAGTGATAAAAACAATCATCAACACTGAAAAAAACAACTTCTCAGAATCTTTGGCCCCGAATTAATTCGAATTCATTGATGAATTAAATCCGCGTTTTTTGCGGCGTCAGCTTCGAAATTTTGAAAACGTGACATTAGCAGCGCGTCGTAGAGAGCATTTCCGGGATTTTTGGGCGATATTTTTGGTTGCTCAACTCCCTCCAAGAAGAGGTGTTTTAGTTGACAAGAATTCACTCGCTTCTTGTCGACGGTGTCGTCACAGCATCAAGCCATGCGCTCTGATGTGTCCTTTCAAACAAAGTCTCGGATCTGAGTGCTTGGTCACGCCAAAGTCTGTAGGCTTTAGGTCAGGCATTCCCCCTGCTGTACGTTGTTTCTTATAAACTATTTTGGAATTGAAATGGTGTTGTGCAATTTGTATCTCAAGAGGTTTGATTTGACAAATGGTTTGTTATTTGAATTTTCTCAATTACTGTTAGGTACAAATCGTGCTGTTGTGATCACTCAGTATTGGAGTTGGAATCATTGAAACTTCAAATCAAATGCATCCCGCTTTAAGAAAATTTCGTATGAAAAAATGCGCGGCAGGCCAGATTTTTCAATGAAAAAAAATGCGCCGCAGGCAAGACTTGTCGAATAAAGTGCGCCGCAGGCCAGATTTTTGGACTAAGTCCTAATGGTCACTCTCTCCTATTGATATAGTATGTAATTTGTATTTCACAAATCACAGCTCAGAATCCTTTTCTTTTCATTGATGAATTAATGCATTAATTTATGAATCAATTAATGAATTAATCAATGAATGAACTCATTAATCTTTGGCTGGCCTATAGTACGTTTGTTTTCCCCACTGATCATCAATTAATCCATCGCTGCCTCGAACTCTTTTTTTTTCCTCGCTCGCTCGCTCTCTTTCTTGTCTGACAGCTCTCGTTCGCTCTCTCTCTCACGGCTCCATTCTCTTCCAACAACCCCCCCCTGTCTCTTTTCAAGTTCTGCACCCTGATTGCTGGCGGATCTTCCAGCTGCTACGGGTGCCAAGCTTTCACACGGGGTGCCTCAAAAATTTGCTGTCGCGTGCGAGCAGCAGGCACCTTTGCGTGCGGCCGTCCCCAAATTTTGGCCTGCACCTCTCGCTCCCACCGCGTTGTACATACGTGTGTGTGTGTGTGTGTATGTGTATGTGTGTGCGTGTGTGCGTTTGTGTGTACATGCATATGTATGTATGTGTGTGTGTGTGTGTACGTATAAACATATATGTATGTTTTCACGTACGTATGTATATCGTTTGGTATTTGCTGCATCTCTTGCTGTCCTTTTTTCTCACTCACTCCTCTCTTTCTCGCTCGCTAACGCTCGCTCGCTCTCTCTCTGTCTCATTCTCTCTGTCTCTGTCCCCCTCGCTCTCTTTGTTTTTCTCCCCCGCGCCCGTAGTGGGCCTCAATACTCAGCGCAGATGCGTGTGATATCCAAATTGAATATCACGGACTGTTTCTGCATTTCTCTTGCTTCAACTCTTGGCAGTTTCATTTAGAGTGTATTGGGAGTGCAGGTATGTGTGTGCGAGTTTGCCTCGCACGCACACACACGCATACACACATACACACACACAGGCACACACACATGGGTTGACATACTGACACTGCAATCACTGGCATACAAACATACAAACACACACTTCCGCACGGACTTCCACACACACACTCACACACACGCACGAACACACATACACGCACACACACACATACACGCACACACACACATACACACACACACGCCTCAGGCTATACACACACACACACACACACACACACACACA
>Ga0209491_10006984_pt1 | contig 15196 bp, 18 predicted proteins | sample BON02_FD_187213 | JGI IMG/M metagenome (GOLD analysis project Ga0209491, IMG submission 187213) | Freshwater microbial communities from Lake Bonney liftoff mats and glacier meltwater in Antarctica - BON-02 (SPAdes) (version 2) | ecosystem: Environmental > Aquatic > Freshwater > Ice > Glacier...
GTGCCAAACATGTCATACTCATCGACTTGCACGTTTTCGCAAATTAGCATATACACAGTTTTTTCCGAATGTTGCAATGAGGGTGTTTTGTGGAGCCCAGAGACGGAAATTGCTGCGTTGGTTTCCGAATCTTCTTCGGGGTACATTTCTTCGCCATAACTGTCGTTGTTGGAGTGGCTAAGAGCGGCGTTTTTTTCCACATGACACAGCAGATTGAAGTCAAAGCCGGTGATCCCTTGTATCATGTTAAGGTAGTGGGCCTTGTACTCTGCACAACACTCTGTTTTGATGTCGTGGGGGAGACTTTGATCTTGTAGCATTCTGAAACATGTTTGTGTCCGACGTATATACTCTGAACACTGGTCCCGTCAAAAGCATGTTAGAATCGAAAAAGTATCACTCCAGTAAAATAGCCTTGTTGATAATTCGTTAAAAAACAATCAAACTGCAGTCTACGGTTCCATTTGTTGATTCGTGTCTTGTTAAAAATAAAAATATTATACACTAACTAAAAACAGTGATTTCATAGAGTTATACTTTGCAACGATGCAAATGCAGGAGCTCAACGAAATCGCCAACTCAATGGAGATTATGGGGAAGGCGTACATTGAAATTGCCAAGAAAATGAAGAACATCAAAGTGAGAGTACCATCGTCGGATAAGGCAAATAAGAAGAAGAGAGACCCCACGGCCTACAATTGCTTTGTAAAGTCACAGGTCAAGAAAGGAGCTAACATGAAGGTATGTAAACATTGCCTTCGTACGATGATGATAGAAAATGTTGACCGTTGTAACATACTGACGGAATCTTTGTTCTCAGGACATCATGTCAACTCTTGGATCAAAGTGGAAGGAGCTGTCTGCCGAGGAGAAGAAGGTTTATCTCGACGAGAGCAAAGTTCACAAGAAAGGTATACTATTCAATGAAAATTGAAAAAATTTTGCGTACTATGTTATTTCGCATATCGGTTGTGTCAGTCATGTTATATGCTGAAATTTTTGTACAACAGAGCAAGAGAAGGAAGAAGCCAATGATGAGAAGAATCAAAATGTAGAAAGCCCTGCCCAGAAGAAACAAAAAAAATCGGCCAATACAGACAAGAAAGTAAAGAAGGACACCAAGAAGAAGGATGAAGAAAGTGTCGCACATGATTCGAGCAAGCAAAATTCGGATGACTCTGATTCCAGCGACTAGATTTTTTTCGAATAATTAATTATTGTTTTACGAATATTAATAAAATATCCAATCGATTCAAAAACTTGTGTGAATATATATTGTTTACACAACGAACATGTAATATGACACAGTCTAGATACTGAAACAAGAAAAAAAATCAAATACACAATTTGTGTTTTTTTGTAAAAAATAAAAAGTCGAAATGGTTTCACAGGATATTTTGAAAAGTTCATTTTTTTTGGTTGTCATATGGACTTTGTTACAAATTTATCAATATAATACCAGTATGCCCATGAATAAGAAAATCGTAACTCATCAATGGGATAATATTAACCGTTCGTATTTAGAAAGCGAAAACTACCCACGTGTCACAATATGCACACTGAGCAAATCCCAAGCCACATGGCACACATTTAGAGACTCCACACCGGTGAAATATTTACTGCCAAGTATATACGAAACAATAAAAATCGACAAATTGTTATTTCGTATTGACTTGATCATAGGAGTCGATAACGACGATGTCTACTGGAGTATACATAATGCAAGCATGATAGATTATTGTAAGACCAATTATGATGTAAATATTACGTTTGCATATTACCAACCGTCTTCGATCCTGCCCTTCAACGCACTTATGCAATACGCATCGCAACGTGGAGCCGAATACCTCGTTCGTGTCAATGATGACACAGAGTTCATAAGCAGTGACTGGGTGTCAAAGAGCATCAATGTGCTGAAGCAGTTTCATCCTCCGAACATCGGTGTTGTCGGACCAACGTGTCGCCAGGGTAACACCCGTATTATGACTCATGATATGGTTCACCGCACTCATTTGAAAATATTCGAAACGTATTATCCAGCGGTCTTCCACAATTGGTTTGTCGACGACTGGATATCAACTGTGTATGGTGAGAGTCGAACCACAAAAATGGCGGACTGGGAAGTAGTGCATCATATCGAGTTGGGCACAAGGTATAAGCCTAGCGAAGATGACCGCCGTCTTCTCGAATTTCAAGTTAAGCTCGGCCGTGCCCGCATCGACGTGTTCTTGGATACAATAAACTCTTTGAACCAAAAAGTGATTGCGTTTTCACTCTATGGCGAAAATGAGCGGTACACACAAGGTGCGATTGAAAACGCAAAAATTTACAAGGAAATTTATCCCGGATGGTCCATGGTCGTGTACCACGACGCAGCTGTTCCAAAACACATCCTTTCTACCCTGAAATCCCATAATGTATGGTTAATTGACATGAGCAAGTCTAGCATGAACAAAATGTCGTGGAGATTCACAGCCGCTTACAATAAAATCAGTTTTTTCTGTTGCAGAGACATTGATTCAAGACTGTCGCTGCGGGAAAAATATGCCGTGGATGAATGGATTGATTCTGGGCAAAAATACCATGTGATGCGGGACCATCCGTCGCATTCTAATTATGCCATGTCTGGAGGAATGTGGTGTGCCTCTGCAACAGCCTTCTCATTTATTTCTGATAAATTCAAAGAAATCCCTGCACATGACTCATACCTGCAAGATATGAATTGGCTAAACGAACACATCTGGAAAGATGCAAAAGACAATGTTTTGCAACATGACTCGTTCTCATGCGACAAATTTCTGGGAGCAAAACCCTTTCCGACATTGCGGATCGGCTGGGAACATGTAGGCAGTGTATACATCAATGGAGAAATGCGTCAGAACGACATTGACATACTCAGAAAAGCAATACCGCCCTCTCAATGTACACCAAAAATAAAAACAAATCACACTTTTCTGTTGTATATTCTCAACATTCCAACGGGTACGAAATGTAAACACATGAGCAATCTTAATCCTCTCGTGTGTATTTCGACAACCGAAGCTGCACATAACATCGTGAAAGTCGATACAGAAGATAATTGGAACCAATTGGGACAACGTATGCTTCTGGCACTTGGCATAATTCATGAAAAATTCAAAGCTTCATGGTATTTCAAAGTCGATACAGACACTGCTGTTGATACACTGCTTCTCGAAGCTGCTCTACATGCGCTTCCAGAAAATGTATCCTATGTAGGCCAGGTCTATTTGTATAATAACAAAATTGAGTATGCAAGTGGTGGTGCTGGGTACGGAATTCGGCATGATGCACTAGCTCTGATGGCTGATCCGCATTGCCCCCTAATTCCATCGGCCAATCAAAATTACGAAGATGTTACAGTCGGAAATTGTCTGTATCAACATGGTGTGACTGTGCAACAGCTAGATGGACTGTACGGGGACGATGCTAAAACTTCTTCACTGCTAGCTGCCGGTGTCCTCGTTTATCCTAATTACAAATTCCCAGTTATTGTGACAATTCCAGTCATCACTATCCACAGATCAAAATCAGATTTCATAGGGTCAACGATAGAACAATATACCAAAAAATTAATATATATAGAATCTACACTCGAGAAATATACCAAGAAAAACATATTCCATGTTTTTGAGGGACAAACAGGAAATCAGTTGTTTCAATATGCATCAGTTCTTGGAATCGCTTCCAGTAACAATATGATTGATTGTCTTCATGACAATGAACTGATTCCGTGGTTTGATGGTGTAGAGAGTCGTGTGTGCAAAATGCACAACAACACGTTGGTGATCGACGAGAACCAACACTATGCAATATACCAGACATTTAATTTTCAGCACGACGTAATTCTGAATGGCTTTTTCCAATCCTATCGGTACTTTCCCGAAAATATCCGAGACCTTGTCCAAATAAAACAAACATTCAAGGAGCAAGCAAAACTAATACTTACACGATTGCCGAAATCCACAAGGGTAGCAGTACACATCCGGAAGAAACATTCTTCACTCGAGTATTTGCGCATGCCAGGGGCTTCATATTATAAAAAAGCGATGGCACACATGAATGCCTTGCATGCCAGCGTAATCTTTGTAATCATATCAGATGATGCAGAATGGTGCCATACGCAACCATATCTCAATTTTTCAAACATATACATACATGACGAAAAGACAAGTGCAGTTGTGGACATGGCTTTGATAGCTGAATGTGATCACGTCATATTAAGTAGAGGCACATTTGGGTGGTGGGGTGCATATTTAGGAGCAGACAGCCGTAATGGTAGTGTTTTGTACAGTGACTCAGAGTTCGATATGATGCATCCGATAAATAAAGGACATGTGAATTTTGTTGATTTTTATCCTACAAACTGGATTAGCATCAGAGACGATTCCACGGTTTGAAAATAAATTCTTTTTATTCATAAAGTCTTTTTCGGTTCTTCGACTGCGTTGGGTTTGGGAGCAAGATACTCCGAGGCCATCTGTCTTCGGACCTCAGGCGGATATGGTTTGAATCGTCGGTCACGTTGTTTGTCACCTTGTCGTACCACCATCTCGACAGAAAATCGCCGGTCGGGCCCATTCTCTTGATTATTTCGCATGGGAATCATGTAGAGTCTTTTGCCCTTTTGATCGTTTGCCTTTGGCATTTTCGAATGTTTTTTGTCCCACTGAAACATCGCATATATATATACGAAAAAGTTTCTTCAACGTATTTTCCGCAACTAGACAAAAAACGGTTTTTGAAATACAACAACGATACCACTCCACACCGATGGGACAATGTGCAATGCAATCGGGTGCAGCATGTTGTAATACTGTTCACAATCTTTTCGATATCCTATAGCAAAAAAGAACAATGCAGTCATGCCAAGAGAAAGGTTGGTACACAGAATAAAAGCAGACGGCGAGTAGAAAAGTTGAACATTGCCGTACATACTTAGTGAACATGAAGTCACGTTATCAATATATGAAAACACGTTTCGCTCTTCCTCACCCAAATGATACAACACCGAGAAAAAAACAACAAGCCCGACTAAGATTGTCATTTCGTAAAAATTCATGTATATCGACAGGAAAAATACAAGCACAAAAGGAATGTGTGAGGTGATTTGGAAATCGGCCAAAGTTCTCATTGCACAGATACACTACGATGAGATGAGAATATATACATATTTTTCGTTTGTGCGCGTTTAAAGTAAACCGAAAGTCCCGGACAGTAATTAAAATAGTGTTTTCGATACCCTACTCTTCCGCTTGTTGACTTGTTCTGACTCACTCTCTGTATCCACAGTTGATATTTGTCTTTTCGCTTTGTTGTCAAACGCGGCTCTTGTTTTCCTTGCTTGAGCAATGTCTTCCGAAGTCGAAAGCTTAAGTTCCAATTGTTTACCCGTCCACATGCCTTTGTTTTGTTCTCGAAACAGTTTGTGTTTTTCTTGTGAAAAAAAACCACAACACAGAGCTGCCTGCGACTCTTTGATAAGAATTTTGTCTTGTTCAATTTCGAGAGCCAGATTATTTTTAATACTGAGATCATCTGATGCATCGAACTGTTTTTGATGTTGTGTTTTACGGTCTTCGTGAAACAACGCGCTCTGGTAATGATGTTCATAACGACATAGTGGGAAGGACATGCTAGTGTCAGTTTCCAATTACGAGACACACTTATATAGCATAGGTGTGTTTAGAAATAGCCTAGGTGTATGATGCTGGAATCGTATAGTTTATGAAACACGTGCACAACACATTGTAAGCTTCATTTCAAATGTGTGCAAGATTCAGTTCTTGGTGCTTGCCCGACTTTTTTGTTTGCACTGTAGAATCATGTTTCACGATGGCTAGAGCATATTATTTGATATCAGTTTGGTTTTTTGTATATATTAAAACAACGTTTTTTTCATATGCTCAATGGTATTATGCTCGTTGAAGACATGTATTATTTTCCATTGCTTGGCATATTTTTCGATATTTTCAGCGTGTTTGATGTTGTGGCAACATAGTGTAGTCCACCAAGTCGGTAAGAAAAATCAAGACATTGGACGCCTGTTTCGAAAAGAATCGACGAATGTCACTGCATACAATCACGTGATACAGAAACAGTCGGCTTTACTGGGTTATCGCCCACTTGGACTAGAAAATCAAGATGTCGGCATTGAGTTTGCCCAACAGTTTGGAATTGAAGTTGGACCATATTTGGCGAACCAGACTGCGTACAATCGCGTGATAGAGAAGCATCTTCATGGCAGGTCAATTTTGTTGATTGGAGATTCGTTGACACGATACCAATATCTCAATTTAGTGTACTTCTTGGCAACGGGACAATGGTCCTCTCCGATTCCACACAATGAAAACGAAAAGGAATTTGAGTCGTGGAGTCATTTTTACAATACTACTACGCAAAGAAATAAGTATGAGATTTGCGATTGTTACAGGGGAGACTCAATGCAGACTATAGTTGAGAATAGGTATTTTGCAATACACAACATAAACATATCGTACATGCAGTATTTTACTCCTACCAACGGAATAAAGTTCCATGAACAGCATTTTCTGAACATAGACTGTTTATATGGGAGTATCCGACAGCAATGTCAACAGGGATGTCAGCCCGGGGAATGTACACAAGAAAAAGGCCCGTTTATCGCATCTCGTCCTCTAACAGAAACAGGTGTGATTCGTGACATTGTTTCAAGGCTATATCTAACAGATATAGTCACAAACATCGGATTGCATGGCGGTGGCATTGACAATTTGACAATAGCAGAAGAAATCGGCCGTGTATTTAAAAAAGAGCTCCAGGATGGGTTTCAAAATATTTCACTGCATTGGAAGATGACAACACATGTGCAGCAGTACAGTCTGTCCGCAAGCAGGTACCAAGCTGAGAAAACAGGGGCCGACATCCTGAAGAACAAATACGGATGGAACGTATACGATACATGGATGCTAACACACGGGCTGGAGAATCATCCTTTGGCGTACTGGGATACAATGCATTTTGTCCCTTTTGTATACCAATATCTGAACCGTTTTCTGATACTGCATCTTGCCAATCAAGTTAACACCACTTTTTCTGTAGCACGAGTTCTATGATGTTGACAAGGATTAATTGTAAAATAATTAAATAAAAAAAATTGAAGACACACAGGTAAACCTTTTTCGAGTTGCTCTCAAGATACAATGAGAACATGCATTTCAGAAGAAACAAGCAGCGTTGTGCGTGTATCAAACATGTCATCCAATGTGAAAACGTTTTGTAACATCTGCCATCAACCTGTTATTGTGGATGCGGATTCGTGCACTTTTGTACATGTCATTGCAAGTCTACACTGTCCAGAACAAAAAGTCGTACACATTGTTGAGAATAAAGTATCCGATTCAATTGCAGAAAACACGCAATGGGCGCATGCATGGGAAAATTGTGCAGATGAAACAGATAAAGAGTTTGTAAATTTTGAAGCACAGTGTATGAGCTCTGCTGCTTTTCGATCAAGGTATTTCAACAATTTGGATTATTGTGTGTTCAATGCAACCAGATCATTGCTATACGAATACTGTGATTTTATGTGCAAAGGCAAACAAGTGTTTTTTTGCGAGGATCAATTGCAGAAAGAGTATGAGGGCGGTCGTTGTTTTTTCCAGTGCAGTGACGGGAAAATCCGGGAAACGTGCTGCAATTCCGTTGTGCAAATCAGACTGTCAGACTCACAAGAAGTATCGGTGCGCATACTGAAGGATGTTGCATGCAGTTTGATTTCTAGGCTTGAATCAAAATGGACGCATGAATTCACAAATAAAACACACAAGATTTTACACCCGGTCAAAGTAATTAGCATGCAAGGCAGGGACACAATGGATCGAATCCATCGCGAACTGTTCTATAAATTCCCTGTCAATCCATTTACAATTTACAATGCCCCTCCTGGTGCTGGCAAAACAACTGCGATGAAAAAAGCTGTGCGCAGCTGGGGCAACAAGAAGACACTCATTATCGTATACAACAAAGCCAACCAAGAAGCTCTCATGGATGAAATGAAAGACTGTGTTTTCTGCACTGTAAAGACCCTCGATGCGCTGTGCATGGCAGCAACTACAAACCGTTTCGGCGGAGAAGACAACACGGATGATTTTGATGACGACGGCAGTGACAAGAGTTTTGTGAAGCGCAATTTCCCAAGATGGGATCCGCGGGATAAGATAAAACACGGCGGAGGAAAAATGAGTTCCAGTATTGTGACACACCGGCTTACGCACCCGAGAGCTTCGTGCACGATTTGTAAAAAGCACAAAAGACTTTCCATGGTCAACAGCAAAGACGCAGTAGATTATGGGTGGAACGCGGCACTGACTGCGCCTCCGATTTACAATGTTGTTAAAAATATTACTACGTTTGCGTCACGCAGGTATCTGTGTGATCGCGATTGTAAGCTTGTCAAGATATTTGACAAGTATGATGTGGTTCTGGTTGACGAGATGCAGGATTTGAACTCTGAACAGGAAATGAGACTGTTACGACAGGCATCTTGCCCTGTTGTGATGGTCGGTGATTTCGACCAGACAATCAATGATTTTCGACACACCGTCAACACAAACGCATGTGATCAACGAGAACACTGTCTTCTGCCCTCAGAGTGCAAGACCCTGGATTTATCACTTGTCGTCGAGTGGTACAACACATTCCGTCTCGACGCGTTATCTGTGCATTGGCTGGAAGATATGACAGGGAAGCGCATGCAAAGTATGCGACCCCAGGATCAGTGTGCACTTATCTCTTGGTCGTCCGTCATAAAGCATCCGACAGACACTTTAATAATATGCCGCAAGAACGAGTCCGTTATTTCCGAAGCCATTCGGCATGCACAGATTGGCCATGCTATCCGCGTCATCAATGGCGTGCGAGTCGCATCACTTCTGAAAACAGCAGCCAGCGATCAAAATCAGAAAGGTGGCATGTCGCAGCTGGCCGAGAAATTAAAAAAAGACAATCTTCTCTCGCAGACCTTACAAATGTTGCACGACTCTGAAATTTCGCTCAAAACTCTCAAGTCTGGAAAATTCCTGGCAGTCGGTACTGTACACCAGCTCAAAGGGTTCGAGTACAATCATGTCGCCATACACCGTGATGTTTTCGACGGCGCTGCAAAGGAAAAGCAATTGATTTCTACGCTTTGCGATAATACAGAGAAGAATTCTCTTTTTGTTGCTCTCACACGTCATAAACTCTCGCTTACTATTCTATACGACATAATACCAAGTATTCCACCGTGCTTTCACGACGCAGAACCCGCAAATAATATATTCAAAATCCAACAAAACACAATCTTCATATGATACGCCACCGACGGAAGCAATGCTTTTATTGTTTCAATAAAAAATCATTATCCCTCCTTGCTTCTGCTCGTTCGCAACAAACTGTCCGCAACTGCAAGTAGGTAGCGGGGTTCTTGCTCTTCAGTAACATCTTGTCTTGAACTACAATAGAACCCATTTCCACCAACTTCCGTTTCCTGTCTACACCCAACGCTACATTTTCCATTTCGGGGCTTGTGTTTTTTCCATGACTTATAGCGAGAATATCCGCCTAAAAATAGATTTCATCCCACCACGAGATTTCGCCCATAAATACACACAGATGTATATATGCATCCAGTACACAATGAATAAAAATGCTAGACGAACCTGAAGTAGCACATATCTTGTGCGACAATGAGGTGCAAGTCATTCTCAACTGCGACGACATTCAGAAGAAGATAAATTTGCTCACGAAGAGGAAAGACGAATACGTCATGAGTCTTGGAAACATGATGTGCAAAAATTATCCCATTTCGTTGTCCTTCATCCCACACCCATTGTGCAACTGGCAGATCCAGAGAGTAAACAGTCTGATAAATGATATAGCTCTGCTTCAACAAAGCAAACACCCCGAGTGATGGCAAGATTGTATTAGTTTTCAATAAATTTTTATCAAACATCAATCATTGCGTGGTGCTATTGAAACGGATGTCTGTCACATTATAAATTATTGAGGCACCGATATTTTTGTTTTTTTTGGGCCAAGAAGAACAGGGCTACTGCAAGATGAACCGTCTGAAACATTTTCACTGTCTTGTTGCTGAACTGCATATGGACTATACATTTTCTTGGATGAACATGCCAAATTGGTGCGGACAGACAAATTACTGTATTTTCCGTCATCCTTGTAAATATAGCACCCGCTTGTTACTGGCTGAGCTGCTTTCGGATTACAATTCACGCAATCCATCATAAAGCACACATTGTCGCAAGGGCATTCGAACTGCACTTCCCCAAGAGGCAGTCTGGTGGTTTTGATTGAACAAAATAAGTTAAAACGAGCTGGACAATTCTTTCCTGCACAGGGTAACTTTTGAAGAGGTAACATCAGAGCAGTTTCATTTGCTTCGGATTCCAAGGCATCAATAGAACGTTCCTCATCGTGCAACATTTGCAGATACGGCTGCGCAGTTGGACATTCTTCTTGTTCTCTTTCATCCTCGGTATCCTCCTCGTCGATCGATTGTCCATGATTGTCTGCGTTCCGACAGCACGGGCAAATTCCATTGACAGCTTTGGCATTCCCGTCTGGCATATATTCTATGTTGCAGTACGATGACTTGAGAACTGGGCATTTTGGACACGCACACTTGCGACTCTTTTTCTCAAAATGGCTCATTTGAACTGCTAGTTGCATCGCGTGGCTTATCGGGGAAGGCAATGCTTGTTTCTGGGGTTGAGCACCACGAGCAAAACATCTACGACATGAGTATTGGTTCTTGTGCGACGCTTCAGGAACACGCAACTGCACAGGCCTAGCTTGTAGAAATTCCTGCGCAGAAACGTGAGAATATTTCATGCTCAAGTGGTCCACATACTTTTCAATTTTCGAACTAATCTTTTCTTTATCAAAAAATCTCCGTTTGCGGTGCAATGCTATTTTCCATGCTCTCAGTTGGTCCTGGAAATTTTCCGAAATATCTTCGGGGTTACAACAGTTGACACAACCTTCGCTTTGTAATGTCTTCATCTAAATTGTTTACATTAGTTTTGCAGTTTATATACAAAACATACCGGGGGTGTTTTGAAATATCAGGGGTGTCAGTAATCGCGCTAAATAAGGATAGGATAGATGTAGCAAAAATAGGAGTAATTGATGTCCTAAAAATAGACTGTTATCTTATAGCAGTCAGACAGCTAATGTGTAAATTTAATACAGATATGGCACGTACCAAGCAGACTGCAAGGATGTCCACTGGCGGAAAAGCTCCCCGCAAAACACTCTCTGCTAAGACAGCTCGCAAGAGTGGTATCGATTTCGGGGGCGTGAAGAAGCCTTACCGCTATCGCCCTGGCACTGTGGCCCTCCGCGAGATTCGCAAATACCAGAAGTCGACAGAGCTTTTCATTCGTAAGCTGCCGTTCCAGCGTCTCGTGCGCGAGATTGCGCGAGATTTCAAAATCGATCTCCGTTTCCAGTCGCATGCAATCATGGCTCTGCAGGAAGCTACTGAAGCCTACTGCGTCTACCTCTTTCAAGACTCCAACCTTTGCGCCATCCACGCCAAGCGCGTCACCATCTTCCCCAAGGACATTCAGCTTTCTCGCCGTATCCGCGGCGAACGCTCTTAGATTTGCCAACCTGTCGACCACTTTCACTTGTTATGTCCCAAAACACGTTATAATAATAAACAAATCATACTCATACTCTGTATTTGAGTCAATAATGTTAGTTCATTGTTTTTTTTCGAAATGCGCTTCAAACCCCCTGTTATCGCTACGAAAAGGCCTTTCATTGCAAACTCTGTGGAAATAAAAAACAGTAATAGCAGACAAAGCACAGAATGAGGCAAAACACACTGTAGAGATGATGATTCAAGTACTCGTCGACACACGAGAACGAAGACTCCTTGAACACATGACTGAAAGCCAAGACCCCGTACAGAAAAACGTTGTTGAGATTAAGACACAAGTGCTGGAGCTTGGAGATGTACACATTGTTATTACTGATGAGAAATCAAATTCGAGAAGGACTCTGGTCTATGAACGGAAAACGCTACCAGACATGATTTCGTCTATTTCAGACGGACGATATAGAGAACAGAAAGTACGGTTGTTGGCGACATATGCACAGAGAGACATTGCTTACATTATTGAGGGGGATAGTATGCATGAGAGTCTCTCGCGAGCAAACCATAGCGTCTCTAGTGCGTATCTAAACATGGTGTACCGCGACAATATTCATCTGTTTTTTACTAAGGATGTCGAACAGACGAGCTGTTTTATCCTTTCAGTTTGTTCCAAAATATTGTCGACGCCTAAAAACTATCTGCAAGCTGAAGCAGACAGCAAAAATATTAGCATCGGTGAGTACACCAGCCATATCAAAATCAAGTCTAAAAAGTCACACAATATCACGCCAGACAATTGTTTTCTTCTGCAACTTTCACAGATACCTACTATCTCACACGTTGTCGCCAAGAAAATTGCTGCGATTTATCCAACGATGTGTGCATTTATATGTGCTCTTCAGAAGTGTTCTTCCCAAGCAGAGAGAATCCAACTCTTGTCTACAGTCAAGATGGTTGGTAAAGAAAAGGCTGCCAAAATTCTGTTGTATATGCAACTTTGAGATGCACAAGAAAAACGGACAAAATAATTAATGTTTAAAATAAATCGAAACACTTTCTACGAGTTCGAATGGGTTTGTTGGAGCTTCACATTCACTATTGTGATATGTTTACCAGTAAACAGACACATACACTTGAAATATTTTTCGGGCAAAAAAACGTGGAAATTAAAAACACTGCAGTTTTTTTCATTGTTTATTCTTCAAAAATACACTGCTGACTATTATCAATTCATCAGTTGACATCTTCTGGATCTTCACTAGAATCTGAAATTTCTTCGTTACTATCACTTTCGCTTTCGACTTTTTGTTTGTTGGCTTCTCCGACGTTGTCTTCTTCTTCTTCACTATCTTGCGACAGACTGTCTTTTTCTTCTTCACTCTCTTGTGAAAGATTGTCTTTTCCTTCTGGATTTTTGCTTTTGTCCGGGAGCGTGATATCGTCTTTTTCAGGACTAATTGTCTTTGTCACTTGAAAGGCGAGTTTTGCTTGCTTGTTGTAGACGAGCTTTTCTTCTGGAGATAGGTTCCTCCACATTTCTCCAAGCGCCACCATCTGAAACTGTTTTAAAACAGCTTGTTATCTTTGCCAGCATGTCATATACATAAATGCTTAAATTACAAGACTTTGTAAAACGGCTACCTGCACAGATTGCGTTTTTTTCACCTTTGTCGCCACAAACAGGTTATAGCCGCTTCCACAACGTTTTGGCAATTTCGCTTGTGCCTTTTTCGTGATAGTCTTCATTTTCTTTTCATGTTTCTGGTCCATACGAATCCGATCCTTGTCAATCATCGCAGTCATTGAAGAAAACAATGTAGACACCAGGTCAAAGGCTCTCAAGACGGAAGCTACATCGTGATGATCCATTCAAAATACTGTTCTCAAGTTTATGTCAGTAAACACCAATATATTGCTTGCACCGATGCAAATATGCAAACAGCAGTCACTTCCACGATTATATTCTTTATAATAAAATGCAACATATTATAGCACAAATCGTTATAAAAATAGAATATGAAAAAAAAACTGAAAAAATAAAAAAATGAACCGGAAAACTGACGGTACTCTCGTTTTATTCATGTGTGGTTACACGGCCCCTCCATTTGCGCATCAAGACGTCCATCGAATTCGTATACTCGATATACAACGAAATTACCAAAAAGTAAACGAAAAATATGAACAAAAACGTATACAATTTCAAGTCAGCACTCATTTTAATAGTATGTTATTAATGTTTTTATATATATCTCTAACAAACTGTCAAATCCCATTGACATAAAAACTGCTGGGATAAACACTGTAATATATATAAGAGGAACATGGACTGTGTGTAGAAAATTGTAAATAATGTCTTCTTTTGCAGATTACAGATCGCATCATCACACGGGTTACGAACAAAGGCTGGTGGACAGTGATGGATTTAAAAGGCAGAGAAATATACTCCTCTGTGAACATTATAACAATCTGCAAATTGAGAAGACCCATGACGTGCTTTTTGGAAAATTACAGAAACAAGTAGAGAATGACAAGATGCAAATCAAAATCTGTTGTACTAAAATGGCGGAAATGGAGAGTTCGATTTCTGATTTCCAAGATAACCAGCAATCGCTTCACTACATCATCAAACAATTGAATCAAAAAATCAACACTCTGGACTTGAAACTAAATCAAAAGAATCATGAAGAAAATGTGCAGATGTGTTCTAACATCAGATATGCTCTGCAAGTGCAGCAAGACTTTAGTTTACAATTGAATCACGAAACCGTGAAGAAAACTAACCAGCTTTTTAATACGCTATACGGGCAAATCCACGATTATATTGGGGTTACTGATGAAAAGAAAATTGAAGAGATAAAGACAAGAATCAAGGAACTGCTTTCTTCAAACTATGATTATTTTCATCAATAAAAAAATTCACAAATATACACATTCCAGTGCAATTAAACCTACACATTGTCAACCGTGTGATTTGTGATAATGGGGTTACAGGACTCTTCGTCTTCAGATGTTTCATTGCTGATAATGTTGTTGGTCGTCTCTTCATGTTCGTAATCAGACTCATCATCATATTCAATTTCAGATTTTTCCAAAATGACAGACATCGAAGTTGCAGGGGTTGCGATAACTTTGATCAAGGGTTCCTGAAGCTGTTCTTTTTGGGCTGGATACACATCCATGTTCTTTAGCAACAAAAGAACGCTCGACGAAAACAAAATTGTCGAAAGTGTTGGGAGTACCAGGGAAAATGAAATCGCAGAGGCCATGATAGCAAGTGTTTGTGTTGATGGATGTAATGTCAACATTTTCCCGACAATAACATTCTTCAACGTCATGACAGATGTTGGAATCATACAACCTATCATGAATTCCTTCTTGCAGATATCCGACAGAGAATAGACCAGCACTTTTGTTTGAAGTGGCAGTGTCGATAAACAAATGACTGCAATTTCTATCGTGAGATTTCCTCGTTTCCTTTTTTCAGAGACATGCTCTTGGACATTGCTCTGTATATTTTTCCGAACATACTGAAGA
>Ga0209491_10006991_pt1 | contig 15182 bp, 15 predicted proteins | sample BON02_FD_187213 | JGI IMG/M metagenome (GOLD analysis project Ga0209491, IMG submission 187213) | Freshwater microbial communities from Lake Bonney liftoff mats and glacier meltwater in Antarctica - BON-02 (SPAdes) (version 2) | ecosystem: Environmental > Aquatic > Freshwater > Ice > Glacier...
CGAAATCCGATCAAAAACGGCGAACACGTTTGTGCTTTCAAAGGCTTGTCCCGTAAGTGCTTGGAATTAAAAGGTTCCTGTATTTCAATGGGTTGTGGCTCATAACCTGAAGGTCGTAGGTTCAAATCCTACTCCCGCAACCAAAAACTTCGACTTTACAGTCGCTTAGAAGCCGCCTTTACGGGCGGCTTTTCGCGTTCGAAATTTCGGAAGCACTGTGGAAGCAAGAGGGTGCGAAGTCATTGGTAGCAAAGCGAAAAACAACAGCTATACTGAGAGTCCTGCGGAAGCCGAATTTGTTTGCTTGACGGCAGGTGTCGGAACGATTCATCTGTTTTTATGATCCGTCCCGGTTTTCTTTCCTCTGCATCGCGCCTCGAACTCGAGGCATGTGTGCGTCGTCAGCGCGAGGACCACGGTATTGCGCGTCGCGCAAATGCGATCCTTCTGCTCGATGACGGGAAATCCTGCCAAGCGATTTCGGAGTTCCTGTATCTGGACGACGACACCATCCGGGGCTGGCATAAAACCTACCTGCAAGATGGCTGGGATGCGCTTACCTTCGACGGCTGGAGGGGCGGTCAGTCCCGTATGTCGCAGGCACAGGAGGCTGGGTTGTGCGCTTGGCTGGAAGAACGCTTCTGTCGCTCGACGGTCGAGATCCGAGCCCATATCTGTGCTAAATTTGGTCTGGACTACTCAAATTCTGGCTGCATCAAACTTCTGGCCCGTCTGGGCTTTGAATACCGCAAGCCCCGGCCCCTGCCGCGCGTGGCGTCAGCGGAAAAACAGGCAACCTTTATCGCGCTATATGAACGCCTGATGCGTGAGTTGCCCGCAGATGAAGCCGTCTACTTCGCCGACGCGGTGCATCCGGAATACCAGACCAAGCCTGCATTCGGCTGGGTGAAGGTTGGATCAAATCCAGCGGTTCTCAGCACGGCGGGGCGTGGTCGCGTGAACATTCATGGGGCTGTGAACCTCGAAACCTTCGATGCACCCTTTGTCGAACCCACGACCGTCGATGGGGTCAGTGCCGCGCAGCTTCTGACCAAGATCGAAGCGCGCAACCCCGACAAGCGCGTCATTCATGTCATCTGGGACAACGCCGCCTACCACAAAGGGCCCGATGTCAGGGCTTTTCTTGCAAGGACAGCCTGCCGTATCCATCTGATCCAACTGCCGCCCTATTGCCCACATCTCAATCCAATTGAACGTCTTTGGGCGGTCTTGCATCAATACGTCACCCATAATCGCTACTACCCAAGTCAGAAGCAGTTCGCTGACGCCATCCTTGCATTCATGCGTGAAACCATCCCAAAGGAATGGAAGGCTTTCCGCGACAAAGTATCAGACAACTTCCGCGTCATAACCCACGAGAACTTTCGGGTTTTGGAGTAGAAGCGGTATACTCATATAACTTTTCATGCGTAAGCGGAGCATCAAGTTTTACGATCTGGAAGGATATGCCGTGATCATCGACTATCAAATTTGTAATCAAGGCGTCACACGCTCCTCTTGTTCCGTCCTTGTTGGCCGTGTCAGGACTCCACTTTCTAGAAGCTCCTCCTCTGAAGGATACCAAATATCATTGCTCCCGTAAGTCAAAACTCTTAGGGTAAATTCTGCATTGACGCCTCGACCCACCAAAGATTCGATGTAGCTGCGCGCGGTGACCTGACCCTGTTCAAAGATATAATTAGCGAATGCAAACTCGTCTTTCCAACCCACTTCTCCCCTCAGGCTTGAATAGACTCCCCGAAGATAATCCGCAGAGTTGGATGTCCTATGGAACCCAAGACGGGAGCCTTTGTGCATGCTCCGCGAGCTATGCGGGAAAATGGGTGATGGCGTGATTTGAAAGGCGGCGTATTGTGGTGGGTGTCAAAGCCAACCAGAACCTCACGAGGAGCAATACGCCTATGAAGAACGATACAACGATCCTACCCTTTCGCCAATCGGAATCGATAGCAGACCCTTTGACAGAGCTTGCGCGTGAAGGCGCACGACGGATGCTGGCAGAAGCACTGAAGGCTGAAGCCGACGCATTTGTGGCAAGTTTTGCCGATGAGCAGCTGGAGGATGGCCGTCAACGGATTGTACGGCATGGATTTGGTCCCGAACGCAAGATCCAGACGGGGATCGGTGCGCTGGATGTCCAGCGTCCCAAAGTGCGCGATCGGATGGACACGCTTGATCCTGCCAAGAAGATCCGGTTTGCATCGAACATCCTGCCCAAATGGGCGCGTCGTTCGGTGAGTTTGGATGCCTTGCTGCCAGTGCTATATCTGAAAGGCATTTCAACGGGCGATTTCCAAGAAGCGTTGTCAGCCATTATGGGGCCTGATGCCCCAAACCTGTCGCCCAGCGTTATATCGCGACTGACGGCAGGATGGCAGGTACAATACGATGCCTGGGCGCGCCGTGATCTGTCAGCCCGTCACTATGTCTACATGTGGGCAGATGGCGTCTATCTGCAGGCCCAGATGGAAGAAAATGCCGAGTGTATGTTGGTAATTATCGGCGCGACCCCTGAAGGTAAAAAGGAGCTGATCGGCTTTCAGGTTGGCCTGCGGGAAAGTGCGCAAAGCTGGCACGAGTTACTGACCGACATCAAAGCGCGTGGCCTATCTGTGGCGCCGCAAATTGCTGTCGGCGACGGTGCCATGGGCTTTTGGAACGCACTCGACCGGGCGTTTGCAGGCACAACGCACCAAAGGTGTTGGGTCCATAAGGTCAAGAATGTCCAAGGATACTTTCCCAAGCAAATGGGACCAGCAGTGAAGACAGATCTGGACAATATTCAGCACGCAGCCACGCGCGCAGAGGCAGAGGCAGAGGTGGCACTGGCGGTTTTCACCGAGAAATACAGCGTCAAATACCCCAAGGGTGTCGCCTGCCTGACCAAGGACGAAGACGCGATGCTGGCGTTCTTTGACTTCCCGGCCGAACATTGGGGCCATCTACGCACCTCAAACCCGATTGAAAGCGTGTTCGCCACTGTTCGCCACCGCACGGCACGCACCAAGGGGGCGTTGTCGCAAAAGACAGTAAAACTGATGGTCTTCAGCCTTATTCAGGCGGCATCAAAGAAATGGCTCCGCCTCAAAGGCAAAAATCAGTTGCCAAAAGTCATCGAAGGAATCAAGTTCACAGACGGTATCGAACAGACCAACGATACCGAAAACCGCGCCGCCTGATGATGCGCGTCACCCAAACTCAACCATAGCTCTGCTCCGCTCCCGGCCAGCGAGAAGAATGGTTGTACAACCACTAGAACAGGTTTTTTTTGCGATAGTGTTCAGGCCAAACGCTTCAATCTTACTCGCCATCTCATGGGCTGGCCAGCTTAAGCCGCCCCCACCTGAAACAACCACAGTGTCCACTTCAGGGTGCTCCATCAGAAGCCCAGCAAGTAAAATATGATCTTCTGGCAGAATCGTTTGCTCCGCCTCTGGGAGGCCCGAACTGGGTGAAAGATCATAGATCAGGTGGTTGCCCTGAACAACCATGCGCTCTTTTGCTATGAGTTATTGTCAAATCTGGTGTTTGAGGCTTGTCGGTCATGCGGCGATCTGGTCCGGGTTTGTGGCTTCAATTCCGTCTTTGAATGTGACGCCGGTGACGACTTTGGCCAGGTAATCAAAGCCGCGTAGTTTTCGCCAGTTTTGCTCGGCGCATTGGCCCAGTTTGAACATCATGTGTAGCATACCATCGCGTGACAGGCAGCCCTTTGATCGCTTGGTGCGATGGCGGATCGTGGCGAACGCGGACTCAATCGGATTGCTGGTGCGGATGCTCTGCCAATGCTGAGCTGGGAAGTCGAAGAATGCCATGAGTTCGGTCCGATCTTTTTGCAGGCACAACGTCGCCTTGGGATACTTGGCCTCATAGGTTTTGATGAACAAATCGAAGGCCTTCTCCGCATCCTCTTTGGTCTCGGCCTGCCAAATGTTGTGGATCGCGGCTTTGGCCTTTGGCTGTGACAGCTTGGGCAGGCAGTTGAGCACATTCATCGTCTTGTGCTGCCAGCACCGCTGCTGACGGGACGTAGGATAGACTTCTTCCAGAGCCGCCCAGAACCCCATGGCGCCATCTCCGATCGCCAGCTTTGGGGGCATTCATGCCCCTGCTTTTGAGGCTGAGAAGCACCTCGCGCCAACTCTGGGTGCTCTCGCGCACCCCGTCCTCGATTGCCAGGAACCGTTTCTTGCCACGGGCGGTGACGCCAACAATGACAAGGGCGCAGAGCTTGTCATCCTCGCCCCGAAGGCCGCTGTGGACGCCGTCGGCCCAGATATAGACGATTTGTTCGTCATCGAGTGCAGCATCTTTCCAGCCGTCGTATTCCTTGGCCCAATCGCGCTTGAGGCGGGAGACTGTATTCGCCGACAGCCCTGTCGCATCAGGACCCAGAAGAACTTTGAGTGCCGCGCCCATTTCGCCGCTGGAAATCCCTTTGAGGTAGAGCCAGGGCAAGGCCGCCTCCAGCGTCTTGGTGCGGCGGACATAGGGCGGCACCAAGGCAGAGCGGAAGGTCACAGGCGTGCCGTCTTTTGAGCGAACCTTCGGAATGCGAACACTCACAGGGCCAATGCTGGTTTGGAATGGTCGCTCTGGATGATGTCCATTGCGCACGACGGCCGCGTGACCTGCATCCGTGCGCATGTCGGCGAACTGCGCAAGATAGCTGGCAAGCTCTGCCTCAACTGCTGTCGCGATCAATTCCTGCGCTCCCGTTCTGAGCAATTCCGTCAGCGCATCCGTCATCCCGTCTCGACGCGCAAAATCAATAATGTTAGCAGTTTCCATGGTGGTGTATCTCCTTTGGTTGGGCTGCTGTCTCGCAACAACAATTCAACCAGATACGCCGCCAACCTTCAAACTGCCCAAACACCAGATCCAGTCATAACTCGTTGCTATGGCGGGCATAGCGTTTGTACCCAATAACACGCACACTATTCCAAATACCGCTATTCTGAGCATATTTTTCCTATTCATGGTGCGTATTATACGGCACTTGGCCACCTGTTCCACGCGAATGTGGCCAGTCATTCCATGACATTTGACCACCCCCGAGAGTTGCTCTGCAAGGAAGTTTATTCATGCCGTAATTTTGTTGCTGGGGTCAATAGCGACGGCTTGTGCGGCTTTGTCCAACATCTCGAGGAGCTACTGGCGCGAGGCGCCGACCAGCCTCCAGCTCAAGCTGATCAAGATCGGCACCCGCGTCGTCCGCCATGCCCGCGCCATCACCTTCCAGCTGGCCGAGGTCGCCGTCACAGGCCCGATGGTGTGCGCCATCCTTGCTGCGATCCACCGATTAAGGGCGCCGCCGTCATGTGCGTGACCGCGATCAAGACCCAAACCAAACGAAATCGGCTCGACAGGCCTGTCCTAAGCGCCGCAAACGTGGCCGCATGACAAAGCTGACGCTCATTCGGGCGCTCTGATGACCGCAGTCGAGGCTGGAGGCACAAACCACTTGATCGGGTGCCAAGATCAGGCGAGTGTGATGGCAAGCGGCAGGCCACTTGGGGAATGTCGGTTGATCTCCCAAAAACAAAAAAATGGAGTTGGGTATTCGGTGCAAGTATTTATGAGCAAGTGCTACAACTGCGCTTATGTGAGTACCTTAAGCGTAGGCCGGACACGACGCCAACCACCGCAGGATGGGTTGTTTCCGATCTTCTGTGACCAATGTATGAACATCACTAGCGCGAACTATGGTTCAGAGCCTATCCAATGCCAGAAATGCCAATCTGAAAATTTTCGCGACATCGACGACCCGTCTGTCTATGCTGGCGATGGAGAATTTGCAGAGTTTACATGGTTCGGCAAAGAAATGCCCGGGACACGTGGGGTGAGGATATCCCAGCGCCCTAGTGCCGAGTTTAGACTATCATTGAGTCAGAAGTTGAGCATGCGGTTCTTCGGTTACTACGAGACACAGGTTCCGAACCGGGCTATGCATACACTAACGAATGGACACTACCTATGCCCCCGTTGTCTAACTCTCAACTTGAAACTTGCGGACAGCATCATCGCGTATTTTGATTGAACCGGTGTGCTAAATCCCGCCTTCCATGCAAAGCTGGCCGAACCTGGTCTTGAGCGAGAAGCCTTTCTGTACGCCCTCAGATGGGCAGGTGGCGCCAGCCCTGAATCAGAACTCGCAGTTGCGCGTGCCTTGCTTGACGGTTGAAGAAAATCCCATGGCCGCGGCGTCAATGGCATGTCGATCGCGGAAGGGCGTGGTGTGGTGCAGAGTCCAGCGGCAGTTCGTGCGGCGGCTACGACAGCCAGTGCGCAAGTGGTCAGAATGGCGGAACGGGCGAAGCGGTTGGGAAGATAGAGATCGATGGCTGGCGTTCGCAAGAATTTCCACCAAGGGTCAGCGATGTCGATGGCTTCTGCATTATGCGGCGTCGCAATGCGGCATAATGCAGGGGCCAACCAATGGCCAAACCATATTAGATACCGCCCCATGTCACAAATAGGATAGCGACGGACAGGAGGAACAGGGTTTCAACGATCAATATTACACCATAGCTCGGCTTCACTTCGGCAAACTTCGCGAGGCTCGTCTTGATTCCAAGTGCCGATATTGCAATAACAAGACACCAGCGCGATACGCTTCCGATTAAGTCAATCACGCTTTGCGGTACCAGTCCGGTATTCGCTACAACTGCCAAGGCAACGAACATCACCAAAAACCACGGCAGTTCCAGTTTCTGACTTTGTGCCCCGCGAAAACTGAGCATGACCACCAACATTACAACCGGAAGCAAGGCTACGCGGAACATCTTTACGAACGTGGCAATCACGCCTGCTTCGTCGCTAATCGAATAACCGGCACCGACGACCTGTGCAACGTCGTGGATCGTGGCGCCGATGAGAAAGCCACTTTCCACCTCGCTGAGCCCCATCGCTTGAAAAAGTACCGGGTAGACGACCATAGCAATTGTGGAAAGGGCAGTCACCGCGATCACGACAAAAAGGGTGTCTTGCTCCCGGTCAGCCCGTTGCGGTAGGACAGATGCAATGGCCAATGCTGCCGAAGCGCCACAAATCGCGACAGAGCCGCCCGCCAGCAGGCCAAACGCCATGCCTCGCCCCAAAAATCGAGACATCAGAGCACCGAGGACCAACGTGGCAAGCACGAAGCCAACCACGGCTAGAACTGGCCCAGCACCGATGCTCATCACATCGCCAACACTGAGTCGCAGGCCTAAAAGGCCAACGCCAAAACGCAGTAGCGTCGAGGCAGAAAATTCTATGCCCTTTTTGCAGGTGGGGTCAGCCGCCAGAAAGTGAAAGCCAATTCCGATCAGCAAGGCAAACAACATGACTGGCGCACCATAATGTTCGGAGAGGAAGGAGGCGGCGGCTGCAATCACCACCGCCAGCATCACCCCGCTGGAATAGGTATTCCAACGGGTCTTAATCGCATTGACCATGTGGTTTCCTTGTCAGGCAGGGTTTAGGCTGCGTTCCGGCACTCGCTCTGCAAAGCGCCTCGCTATTGACTAAGCAATTTTGATTTTTAAGAACCGTAGGCAACCTCTGGCAGCCAAGTTGCAATTGCGGGGAAAAGGAAAACCAAAGCAACGCCAATCAATTGGATGATCATGAATGGGATGATCCCTTTATAGATCGTTTTTGTGTCAATGCCTTTGGGGGCAACGCCTTTCATGTAAAACAATGCAAAGCCAACGGGCGGCGTAATGAACGAGGTTTGCAGACAAACGGCAAAGAGCACAGCAAACCAGACCAGATCGACATCCAGGCCGACCAATACGGGTGCCAGCAGGGGCAAAACGATCAAGGTAATCTCGATCCAGTCCAGCACGAACCCCAACAGGAAAGTAATCGCAAGTACGACCACAACGACGCCGTTAGGCCCAAAGGGCAGAGCCAGGAGGCTGTCTCCGATCAAAGCGTCGCCGCCGAACCCGCGGAGTACCAAAGAAAAAGCTGTGGCGCCGACGAAAAGGGCAAAGATATAGGACGTCGTCTTGGTCGTGCTGCGCAGCACCTCCTGTAATCCCGAAAAAGACAACCGCCCGCGCGCCAAAGCCAATAGGGTTGCGCCCAACGCGCCGACACCAGAAGCCTCTGTTGGGGTAGCGATGCCCATGAAGATGCTGCCCAGAACTGCAAGGATAAGCGCCGCTGGCGGTAGGGTGGATTTGAAAACGTTAAAGATAAGGCGTGGTGTCACGGGTTCCGCATCTTTTGGGGCAGGGGCCACCGAGGGGCGCAGCCAAGCGTAGACCAAAATGAAAACGCCATAGAGCAGGCCCAACATCATGCCAGGGATCATCGCACCCATGAATAGATCGCCAACAGAAACACGGATTTGATCCGCCATCAGAACAAGCATGATCGACGGCGGGATCAGGATGCCGAGTGTGCCAGTCGCGCAGACAACACCGCAGGCCAGCGAGGCGTCATAGCCATGTTTAAGCATCATCGGGACACCCAGAATCGCCAATAGTACGACCGCAGCGCCAATAATACCGGTTGAGGCGGCCAGCAGCACGCCGATGATCACCACCGTGATGGCCAAACCCCCACGGACGCGGCCAAAAAGTTTTGTCAGATCGGTCATGAGATCTTCGGCAATACCAGACTTGTCCATCATGATGCCCATGAACACGAACATGGGCAACGCCACCAAAACCCAATTGTTCATTACCGCGTAGATGCGGGCGACTACGATGGAGCTATAGCCCCAGTCGACGCCAAAGAACGTGTCGAGATATGTGTCGGACATCACCGAGAAGAAGGTAAAGATGACGGCGAGGCCGCCCATCAGCCAAGCAACCGGATACCCTGTGAAAATCAGGACAACGAAGGAAGTAAACAGCGCAATCGCCATATATTGGGCGGGATCGGTAATCATATTATTGCGCTCCGGCTGCGGCCGCAGGGCCATGCTTGAGTGTGAGGATGACCCGGATCAGCCGCGAAAGACCGACCAGGAACAACAATAAGAAGCTGAAGGTCAACGCGCCTTTGACAAGCCAGCGCGCGCCAAGACCGTTGGCTGAGGTAGAGGTCTCACTGGTCTCCCATGACAACTGAACGAACGGCAGGGAGTAGGTGAGCACGAAATAAACAAAGGGCAGGAACAAAAGGACCAAACCGAACAGTTCCAGCCACATCTTGGTCCTAAATCGAAGGTTCTCGTGAATGACGTCAACACGGACATGGCCATCATAAACAAATGTATATGACATGCCGACAAGCCATGCCGCCGCATAAAGATACCATTGCAGCTCTTCCAGTTCAATCATGCCTTGGGAAAATACATATCGCAGAATGACGTTGCCAATGATCACAGCCAAAAGCACCAACCAAATCCAACTGAACGCGTCACCAATCGTTGCGACCACTCGGTCGATAAAGCGAGTTAAGGTGATATGTTGCATCTCGGGTTCATCATGGTGAAGAAGTTTTTCAACCTGCGCCATGAAACCGGATTCGTTTTTAGGATTATCGACCATGTGATTTTACCGCCTTGATGGTTAGTACAAATGCTGCCTTGCAACCGCTGGATCGCAAGGCAGCACCTTTATTGTCAACAGGGAAGAGCGACTAGTTGAAATCGCGTGGCAGGTAACCCCATTCTTTCCAAATTTGGTAGTCCGCATGGAACGCCTGCTGGGATTCCCAGATGCGCTTGAAATCAGCGTCTTTTGCGGCTTCTTCGGCCATAACTTCGGCGGTCACACGCTTGAGTTCATTGATGACGTCATCCGGCAGTTTTGCCGCCGTAACGCCCTTGCCTTCAAAGCTTTTGATCTGCGCTCCTTGCAGTGCTTCACCGGTTGTAAAAGCACGCAAGGTTGCCGCAGTACAAGCCATTTCAAACAGTGCCTGATCCGCTTTGCTCAACGCATTCCATTCATCGAGGTTGATCATCAAGTGCGTCGACGTAGAGGGCTGGTGCCAACCTGGGAACAGATTGTACTTGGCGATTTTGTAAAAGCCGAGGATTTCGTCGATTGCTGGCATCGAATATTCTGTGGCGTCCAGCGTGCCTTTTTCCAGCGCCCCAAAGATTTCGCCGCCAGCCATAAGGGTTGCAGATGCGCCAATCCGGTCCAGTACTTGACCGCCAAGACCCGAGAATCGAATTTTCAAACCTTTGAGATCATCAAGGCTTTCAATCGGATTGCGGAACCAACCAGCAGTTTCAGGCCCGATTGTCGAGCAAAGCAACGGATGGACGTTGCTTTTGTGATAAAGTTCGGCGGCCAGACCTGCGCCTTCGCCTTCAAACCACCATGCCGCGTATTCCTGTGGTTCCATTCCGAACGGCACCGCCGAGAACAGTACAGACGCCGGGATCCGGCCCTGATCATAAGCCATATAGTTATAGGCTGCCGGCAGTTCGCCGTGGCTGATTGATGGCGTAATTTCGAGTGGCGGAACGATCTTGCCAGGCTCGAAAATTTTCAACGTGATGCGCCCGTCGGTGACGGTTTTCAGCGTGTCTGCCAAACGTGCGGCCGGGTCCCCTAGGCCGGGCCAGCCAGTGTTAAATGCCGCCTGAACTTTCCACTTGATGCTCTCTTGAGCAACTGCTGCTGTTGTCACGGCACCAAGTGCAAGTGTAGAGATCACCGCAGCAAATGCAGTTTTTCTTACCGAGTTCATATCATTCTCCTCCTTGATTGAACGTAGTTGTTGTTTGGGGATTTAGCCCCATGCCTTTTGAAACAAGTATATTATGTCTTGTTGATCTGGGACGCGCGGATTGTGATTTGGTGCGCCTGAGCGCAATGCATCATCCGCCATCGCCGCTTGTTTTTGTGTATAGCTGTCAAAGTCGACGCCAAACGCTGCCAGAGTCGGAACCTCCAGTCGCGCGTTGTAGTCATAAAGCCCCGCAATCAGCGCCCCGCAGGCTTTTCCATCACTGTCGGTGTCCGACGCCATGCCCAATGCCCGCGCGCAATCTGCGTAACGGGAAGGTGCGGCATCTATCGAAAATTCTGTAATCGTGGGCAACAACATTGCGTTGCTCATACCGTGCGGGACGTGAAACAGACTGCCAAGCGGGCGGCTCATGGCGTGGACCAAAGCGATAGATGCGTTTGTAAAGGCGAGGCCTCCGAACGTCGCCGCTAACATCAGAGCTTCGCGCGAAGGCAAATTCTCTGGATCATTATAAGCTGTATCAATGTTTGCTGCGACCAGCCGCATACAATCCAGTGCCATACGATCTGAATAGAGTGTCGCTTTGCGGCTGACAAAGGCTTCAATCGCATGGGTCAGTGTGTCTAAGGCATTGTCAGCGATCAGGCGTTTGGGCTTTGATAGGGACAACTCGTAATCGATGATGGCAGCGGAAGGGACAAACCCCTCGCCACGACAGGAAATCTTTTCGCGTGTCGCATTATGGATGATAACCGTGTGATGCGTCACTTCTGACCCAGTGCCTGCCGTTGTCGGAATTGCCATCATCGGCAGCCCGATGCCATTGAACACGTTCGGTGGCCGGTAGTCTTGGATGTCCTGGCTATTTATAGCCATGACGGCAATTGCCTTGCCTGCGTCCAGTGGACTGCCGCCTCCAATTCCGATGACCGCATCGTGCCCCCCCTCCGTAACAATCTTGACACCAGCCAGAACAATCTCATCTGTGGGGTCTGGCAACACCTCGTCAAAGACCGCGGATTTCAGTCCACCATTCGTGAGGTAATCTTGCAGCTTGGCGACAATGCCGACCTGAACCATCACTTTATCGGTTACGATAAGTGGGTTCTGTATGGTGCCAATCTTGCCGAGCATGTCGACAACATCGCGCAACGCCCCTTTGCCAATATTCAGGTGCCGTGGCGCGCAAACGCATACCGTGTCGGGCATTGTTGTCCTCCAAATATCCATGATCAAAACCGCGGTTCCGACCCCCTTTGACCAAAGCCTAGGGAGAGATCTGCCAGCTGTCAACTAAATGATAAGATAATTCTCGTTTAGTTGACTTCACTCCCACGATACCATTATTAGACGGTAGGGTTGAATATGAAAAGGAACACAGCATGCAGCGAATTGCCCATCTTATTGGCGGAGAATCAGCCTCAAACCCGGAGGCTCGGGTCAGCCCGGTCTTCAACCCCGCAACAGGAGAACAGGCCGCAGAACTGGAGTTGGCGAGCAAAGCAACGGTAGAGGACGCGATCAAAAGGGCAGACACAGCCTTTGGCGAATGGTCCGCGCGCACTCCGATCAACCGGGCGCGAATCATGTTCCGCTACAAGCAACTGTTGGAAGACAACAAAGAGGAACTTGCAGTTATGGTGAGCCGTGAACACGGCAAAACCATCGACGATGCAAAGGGGTCGATCACGCGCGGCATCGAAATCGTCGAGTTCGCCTGCGGCATACCGCAGATGTTGAAAGGCGAGTATTCTGCCAATGTCGGCACGGGTGTCGACAGCTTCAATACACGTCAGGCCCTGGGTGTCTGTGCGGGCATTACACCGTTTAACTTCCCTGCAATGGTGCCGCTCTGGATGTTTCCGGTCGCATTGGCCTGCGGTAACACATTCATCCTGAAGCCATCAGAGAAAACGCCAAGCTGCCCGTTGCGCATGGTTGAATTGGCTCATGAGGCCGGCGTGCCGAAAGATGTGCTGAGCGTCGTGAACGGCGACAAGGAGGCCGTCGATGCAATCCTGCACGATTCTCGTGTCAAAGCGGTCAGCTTTGTGGGATCCACGCCCATTGCAGAATATATTTACCGGACGAGCACCGCGCAGAACAAACGTGTGCAGGCGCTTGGTGGCGCCAAAAACCACATGATCGTCATGCCCGACGCAGATGTATCACGGGTCAGAGACGCCCTGATCGGGTCAGCTTTTGGGTCCGCTGGCGAGCGGTGCATGGCGATTTCAGTTGCCGTCTGCGTGGGCAACGAGACTGCGGACAAAGTGCGCGATGCTGTTTCAGACGCGGCGCGGAAATTAAAAGTTGGGCCCTACACTGACGCTGACGCTGACTTTGGCCCGCTGATCAATCAGGCCCATATGAACAAGGTGTTGTCCTACATCGACAAAGGTGTCGAAGAAGGCGCCGACCTTGTTGTGGACGGCCGCAATCTCAAGCTGCAAGGCTATGAAGGCGGGTACTACGTTGGCCCTTGTATTTTTGATAACGTCACTGATGACATGGCCATCTACAAAGAAGAAATCTTTGGCCCCGTCCTGGGGATTGTTCGCTCCGAGAGCTATGCGGATGCTTTGGATTTGGTGAATGAGCACGAACTTGGCAATGGCGCGGCCCTGTTTACCAATAGTGGTGGCGTTGCCCGCCACTTTGTTGAACAGACCAAGATCGGTATGGTTGGCGTAAACGTCCCAATTCCGGTGCCGGTCGCCTATCACAGCTTTGGTGGCTGGAAGCGGTCACTCTTTGGCGATCACCACATGCACGGACCCGAGGGCATCCGGTTCTATACCAAGATGAAGACAGCGACGGTGGCTTGGCCAGGCGGCAAAAATACAGGGCCTGAGTTTTCGATCCCAACGCTATCGTAAATTGCAGCCAATCCAGGGCGCCTTGCATATGCGCGCTGGATTTCCTATGTCGCACTATATTCTTTGCGCGACCCGATCAGAAAGCTTCAACCATTGGCCGAAACAAAAACAACGCGAAATTCTCCCCGGCGAATCCTCGAAATAATCGAGGCTATTTGTCTGAACCCAGAGTCGGCGACGGCCTCGGGTCTCTCAAATTCATTGGGTATCCCGGCTCCTACAATCTACCGCTGGCTGGATGCACTGTGCGAAGAGCGTTTCATCGCAGCGCATGCTTCCGGGTATTACGTTCCCGGGGAGAGGTTCCGAAATCTCACGTTGAACAGCCTGCGCTATGAGCCGAACGTAACTGTACGTCGCTCTATTTTGCGGAGCCTGTCCGAGACTCTGCAGGAGACGGTCAGCCTTGCTGTGCCGCATGGAACCAAACTGATCTACTTTGACCGCCTTGAATCGCACTGGCCCTTCCAGGTAAACCTTAAGATCGGAGCTGAACTGCCGCTTCACTGCTGCGCCTCAGGTAAGATGTACATGTCAACACTGCCGATTGACGATGCGATCGGCATTTTTAAGCGGTTTTCGCAAAAACCATCGGCGCGGAATACAATTACAGAAGTAGCGGCCTTTAAGAAAGAGCTGATTGGAATCAGAGACGTGGGGTTTGCACTCGACGATCAAGAATGGTTCGACGACATGGTTGGCGCCGCAGTTCCGATATTTAATGAATGCGGGTCACTCGCGGCTTGCTTATCGACACATTCATTGGCTACCCGAAAGCCGATGCAACTCTTGCGAGACGAGATCGCATTGATGAAGGCCGCCGCTGAAGAACTCCGCGCCAATCTTATTTCCATGCCAGGTGCTGCTCTGTAAGCAGGGTTTTGAAATATACTGCGAGTCATTGAGGACCCGAAGAACTTGTTGATGTTTGCACGGGAATAGATTCTTCTTCGCCTATGACCCGTCCCAAATTTCTTTCCTGCGAAGACCGCCGCGAGCTTTTGAGCTGTGTAAAACGCCAACGCGAGGATCATGGCGTTGCGCGCCGCGCGAATGCGCTTTTGAATCGCCCCGAGTTTACTGGAGGCTGATTTGTTCAAATGTTATGCAGCTTTTTGATCTTGGTTCAAGCTTTCATAGAATGCCTCCTCTGCTTCTTGGGGCGGGACGTAGCCGATGGCACTGTGCAGTCGTTCTGAGTTGTACCAGCTGACCCAAGCCATGGTTTCCCATTCGATTTGGCCCACAGACTTCCAAGGCCCCATGAAGTTGATGACCTCCGTTTTGAACAAGCCAATGATAGTTTCGGCCATGGCGTTATCATAGCTGTCGCCGACACTTCCCACCGAAGGATCGATGCACGCTTCGGCCAATCTCTCGGTGTATTTTATGGACAAATATTGCGACCCGCGGTCCGAGTGGTGAACCAATCCGCTACCGTTTTCCGGGCATCTTTGGCAAATGGCTTGGTTGAGGGCGTCAAGAACAAAACCCGTTGTCATCGAAGTTGATACACGCCAGCCCACGATTTTGCGGGCAAACACATCAATGACAAAGGCCACATAGACCATGCCAACCCAGCTGGAAACGTAAGTAAAGTCAGATATCCAAAGCTGATTTGGCGCCGCCGCC
>Ga0209491_10006992_pt1 | contig 15181 bp, 14 predicted proteins | sample BON02_FD_187213 | JGI IMG/M metagenome (GOLD analysis project Ga0209491, IMG submission 187213) | Freshwater microbial communities from Lake Bonney liftoff mats and glacier meltwater in Antarctica - BON-02 (SPAdes) (version 2) | ecosystem: Environmental > Aquatic > Freshwater > Ice > Glacier...
CTGACATATTGAGCATGAGGGCAGTTGTTTGAGTCACAAACAATACAATGAGCCTGTTGAGCCGTGGCCATGCGTCCATTCAAAACCAATCCAAAATAGTCTGTCCCTGGGTATCCAATCTGTAGCACCCGAAACCTTTGCCCATCCGGAATATTCTGGTCCAGACACAATTGTATGATCTCTCTTTTTGGAGCACCGCTCATTTCTACATCGTCCATAGACTCGTCATTTGTCAAACAACTCCAAAGGTGCGTGCGTTTGGCTTCAACATTTTTAAATGGTTTAGCATTGCTGGCTACCTCTATATACACTTCTGACAACGTCTTGAGTCCTGAAGCTGAATTGTGTTGGTAAGAGGTTCGCACTGTTCGAATGTGAACACATTCGGTTGGTTGTGATGGTAGGTTTGAATAATCAAGGGAGATCGAGGCTCGCTGCCAAATCTTGTCTCTTTCATGTTCCTGGTGACAAATATTACAACAAGCAAACCCTGCACATTTCGAGTCCTGTGAATTTAGATCCTTGTAGTTGATTTTGTGGAAAGAAATCAGGATTGGTCTGTACAGATCCAAGTTTCCAATTTTGTCTTTTGATCGTTTGCCATTTACTTTGATGTGCGTGTTTGTCTCGTTTTCAAAAATGACCCACTCGCTTCTTACATGGTCTATATGTCCATCACACTCCTTTCCAAACAGACACATTGCTTTAGGCAAGCCAAAAATCTGCCTTTGACTATGTAGTAGGGCTGTTGTTTCGCTGCTTTCGGCCAAACTCAATGTCGCGAGAGTCGCTAAATGAGAGACTGGATCACTGTGGTCGTCATCACTGTCGAACGATACAGGATCTTCCTCGAAGTCGTTCATACTTCCATCAGACCGCGATATGTGGATTTGTGAACCCATGTGCAACGTGCCTGAAGTTGTGAGGCATGATGTTTTGCCATGGCGTATATCTTGATTGTTGATTCTAGTTTGCACGCGACAAGAGGAGCCCTCAGGAAATTTCGGGTGGGCTGCGTCTTGGCCTGTTGACACAACAGTGATATCCTGAGCATTATTCAATGAATATCTTGCAGACAGGAATCTTGCATTTCGTGTTGGTACGAGCTTTAGATTTCGTAACGCCACAATCTGGACACTCTTGCCTGAAATAGTTTGTGTTCTCATGTAATCACGCGCCGGCCCGTGCAGAAACACATCTAGGAAAGACCCGTGAGTGTTTGTTAGCTTCAACCTTACAAACTGGTACAACGGATCCTTTTTGCTGGTATGTTCTACCATCTCCACAACTTTACCAATAGTGATCGACTTCTGACATTCTGGTGCTTTTGTGGCATTCGAAAGATGCACAATATCTACCAATTCGAACAATGGTGAGGTCGAACCATCGCTTTGAGACAGCAACGTAAATTTTTGTTCAGCAACGGCTTTGTACTCCTGAAATGCCGTCAAGAACGAATTGGATGAAACACCACGTCGCTTTTGCCCTACCTTGTCTGAATTGGGTGGAGTGGGTGGTATACCTCGTTGCAAATTGAATGAGCTTGGACCTAGATTCCGAATTGAGCTCATACGTGAGGAATTATCATGAGTCGGGTTGTTCTGTGAAACATTGTTGACTAGGCTGTCAGCTTTGGGAGCAGCAACAGCGTTTCCACTGCTCTTCTCCCACAATGGTGCAAATATTTTCGTGCAAAGATCTTTGCCGTGACTGTTCTTCAATGTCACAGTGATAAACGATCCGACACGAATACATACATTCGATAATCGACAAGATATCCACTCCTCTTCCGAGAGCTCGACGTGTGCACGGGCGGCACCGTGGTACAAATTCGGTACCTTGTTTTCAAGCAGCGTTTTCAGATCTTTGAATTCAGGAAGTAATGTCAGGTCGATGTTGTCATGGCCTTGATTTGGGTTGTTTGTCAGAAGAACCTTCCATTTTCGACCAGATGGTGCATTCCAATCCATATCCAGTCGTTTTAATGCTGATCGAATATCTACCAAGGTTACGCGCTGTAATTTTTTGTGTATGTCGTCAGTTGGACCAACCCGACAAAGTTGGCAATAACAACATATCAGCAGTTTCACAGCGGATAGTTTTTTTTTAATGTTAGAGTGTTTATGAAGGAGTAACCTCAGCAAGAGGCGTAAGAAACATTGAAATCGAAAGACACCCAGTTCGCAGCTGTTAAGCTCAACAAATGTCTAGAGGCACCCCACAACAACTACGACAGATCCACTAACAGCAGCAGCATGCAACACAGAATCAGAAGCAACAGCAGGCATGGGCGCAGCAGCCACACGGACCATTTCTTCAGCAGCCTTTGCCATTGTCATTTTGGTGGATCGATGTAAAATTTGTTCACGAGTGATGTAATGAGCCAAACCCTGGAAGCCTTTGTGAGATTTGAGCTCTTCAAGGATATCTACACTTCTACCCTGGAAACCTGTCCCCTGAATATGTTATTGTATGTTTCAGACACCAACCGAATGGGAAAGGAAAATGCAAATATCACAAAGAGAAAGATATAACAAATTCTGAAATTCACCATGAGCTGAAATGTGGTGTTCTGCCAAATCATCAGCACTTCTCCGAATGTCGAGCCACGTTCAAGATTTTTAACAAATTTATCAAGAGTCTCTTGGTCTCTTGATTTTTCTTCTGCCTTTTGCACGATTTCAACATGAGATTTTACAGGAAGACCCTTCATGGAGGTCAAAGTGCTCAATTTCTGCCAAATTGATAGGCCATCAAAAATCAACACAAACTCTTCACGAGCAATGCAAAACTGTGCGCCTGCAATAATTGTGATAGCCTGATTGAGTACTTCAAGGTCAATGCAGTTGGCTGACGCCGTCGTAGTGTGAGGGGGTGTTGAACCACTGTGACGGGTTGTCGACTCTTGTGCCTTTTTCACAATTTCAGCATGAGAATTTACAGGAAGACCCTTCATGGAGGTCAAAGTGCTCAATTTCTGCCAAATTGTGAGGCCATCAAATATCAACACAATCTCTTCGCGAGAAATGCAAAACTGTGCGCCTGCAACAATTGTGATGGCCTGATTGAGTATTTCAAGGTCAATGCAGTTGGCTGACGCCGTCGTACGCTCCATCGTACAAGCAAGAAACAAGAAACCCTGAAAAAGACTGGTGCGTGCGCGGCAAGTGGTGTACAATTGCCGGTATGGCTAAATTGAAAAACACTGGATGCACTCTTCCTGGTCGTCCATGTCCCGTGCGTTCAGGTGTGTTCAGCAGAAAAAAAAATAGAGTAAGAGAAATCGATCAAGCAAAACGAAGCAGAGTCAAAGTAAGAGTGAGACATAGCGATTGGAATCGAATGTGAGAGATCACGAGAGCATAGGAACGTGTGTGCGCTGCAGGTAGGATTCAGTGATTCTTACCTCAGCAGCGGTTGAGCCAGCCTTTTCCTGAATCCGTGCCACTACCTGGTCCAAAAGAAAAAAAGATAATAGAAGGGAGAGTGGAAAAAATACAGAGATGAGAGAGACAGAGGGAGGGCAGTAGATCCTCAGAGAGTGAACAAGAGAGAGTGAGATGAACAGTGCAAATGTCTTCACGTGTCTGCAAGAGTGACGCTGGTCCTGATGATCCTTGGCAATCGGGTTGGCAATCGGGGCTTCGTCCTCTTTCCATAGAGCGTACAAGCTTGACCAAGGCGCCCAAGAAAGCTGCGGGCCCCAGTGCTCGTGGTAATCGGGCCCGCATCCTCCTTGCCAGCGCGTGCAACAAAGTACCTCACTGCTTTCTACACGCTTGGCCTCACCGCTTGTGTAGACCTTAGCACAGGCGAAAGGGCCAGGCAACGTTAGCACGGGCGAAAGGGCAAGGCAAAATTTGCCGTAGAACCGGCCGCACAGCAGCACAGGTACTGTGTGTGTGGACATGAATATTCATATGTTTACATGTAACTCTGTAAAATCCTAGATGCCAGTGTATACATTGGCATATATGTTCACATATATGTGCCTCATCACCAATTCATTTTCGGTGATCTCTCCTCTGAACATTTTCTGGTTTTGATGTGGGTGGGCAAGAGACAGCCGCACAGAGCCATTCACAAAGTGAAACAGAGAGAAGCAGCTAGGAAGGATGAGATGAATAGACAGATAGACAGCAGCAGTGACATTTTCAGAGCACGTGAGAGCATTCGAACGATGCAGCGGAAAGTAGAAGAACACAACAAAGAGCGAGACAACACTGGTGTAAGAGTGAACGTGAGGGCATGTTTGCGCGGCAGGTCGGATGATGTGTTACGTACCTCAACAGCAGTCGTGCCAGCCTTGCCCTCTGAATCCGTGCCACTGCCTGGTCCGAAGGAACGAGACAATGGAAGGGAAACTTAAAATAAGACAGAGATGGGAGAGAGAGACAGTGGGAGGGCAATAGATCTTCAGAGACTAAAGAGCAACAGAGAGTGAGATGAACAGCTTGTATGTGTTGAATTGTCACCACACGATGTTTCTCGTCAAGAAAACCAGAAAAGGATGCTCACTGGTCCACCCAATTATTTCTCCCGGAGAATTCAAATCTGCAAGTGTAAGTCTTTCCCACGCTTGCAAGGATTCTTAATCTTTCCCACGCTTGCTAGGAATGTTTGCATATCATCCCATGATGCACATACAATGCCCCTGGATCGCATCACCTATGTTGTGCCCTGACATTCGTTGGAAATCTGCGGTAATGGGCGGAGCACAGTACGTTCAGCCAAATTTGTTGTTATCTCCAAGTTTGGGGTTCTCAAGCGCCTGGGTCAATCACGACACGAACGCATTCTCACATCTGCCACCTCATTCTCAAATGGGAGGCAACCATTACCAGAACAGTGTTCCCGCTCCCGCAATCATGGCTAGTCAGACAAGTGGTCCGATATGGCAACCCCAAGGATCGCCTTGGATCGCAGCGCCCCGTTTTCAAGATTTTAACACCGTCAACTACAATCGGTTTCATGCAAGTATCAAAACTCAAATGCGGTTTGTCTGGAAACCAGAGTATTCCCAAGTTCTCCAAGACAGTGGAATTATTTCATGGACGCATGTATGCCACGCTGATCTCCAGGACGCCCGATTAGGAAGACATCCTGCTTTGCAAGTTGCATTGAAACAATTTGCGTCAGTGTACGAGATGCAGTACACTAAACTGTCACTGAGGAAACCCAGGATACCAGGCATAGAGTCCGACCTCATGGACATGCTACGGCACCACGTGCAAGGGTCTTGTTCTGAATTGCATTTGTCATCACTGGTGAAATTGGGAATCCTTTCGTGTTCTGACGCAGTTCGGGCTGCAGCACATGGCGATTTTACCCCATTTAGCAAATCTGGTGTACCGCAACAGATGAGAAGGCCACTAGGTAAATTGGCTGCGTCTTTCTCGGCAACCGGTCTTTTGTGCCTCACTTGTGGATTTTTGATGTCTGCAAATCTTCCTCTTGCGGATGAACATGTGAAGTTGTTTGAGACAAAACGGGATTCTGTCCGTGCACATTCGGTACGGGCACAAGAGGGTGTTGACAAAGCGTCTGATGTATTGAGAGTCTTTGATGAGTTGCTTGTAAGCGTGAAAGATCACATGAAACACCCTTTGACAGATGAGGATAGCCAAGATCTCTGGGATATGGGCATTTTATCGCCAACAGAATTGTCGTTTGTTTACGATAATGGGTATCTTGACACTTTCCTGATTTTGAGAAGTCCATTGCAAGCGGCCTTGACACGAGTAGCCAAAAAAATACAGGGCATGACTGCACCTGTTATGATGCCTTCCATGGAACCAGAATTAATTGATATTCTGGAGACGCACATGCAGCAGCCATTGTGCAGATTTATGCGTTCATCACTTGTAAATTTGGGAATTCTTACTTGTACGGACGCAGCTATTGCTGCATCTGAGGGCAAATGTGGTGCACTCAGTCTATCTGGAATACCAATGGATTTACGAAGGCCAATCTGCCATGTTGCTTCTCTGCAAAATGCAAGGAGAAAAACGCACACGGACTCGGAAATTGATGTTTGCCATGTTGATTGTGCGCAGGGAGTAAATCAGGAAACATCAGTTGAGACAAGTGGAATGGCTGATCAATCTGACGATCCTATTCAACCTTCGAGCTACGTCATGGGAGTTTCGTCGAGCCAAACAGACGTGACCGAGACACACCTGCATTCCCCGTACACAATTGCACTAGACAGCGTCAAATCGCAACGCACTGAAGATTTCCGACGGGCCACTGAAATTGCGAGTATGAGCGGCACCAAGAAGGTACAGCGCAGAAAGGATTCCACGAATCATTCTTCAACTCAGCGTGCTACGCGCAATACAATAATTGTTCCTGAATCGTCTGAAGAGCAACAGTATCATGGACACGCAAAAAGAACTATTCGAGCTCGAAAATCATCTCAAGACACATTTCTTACATTTCCATCTGTCATTTTGAAAAAGTCAAACATTCCAGGGGCAGGCTTGGGAGTTTTTGCTGTAAAAGACATTGAGCCTCACACATTGGTAAGTGAATATGGAGGAGAAGTGATTAGTATTGCAGAAGGTGCACTTCGCCGGGCAAATGGAAAAGGGACGCATGTCAGAAGTATGGGGATGCACAGTGTGGGAAAGAGCTCATGGCTTCTTGATTCATCAGTCACAGCCGATTTTCCGATTAAATATTATGTGGAGCATCATATGATGGGCGGTTTTGTCAATGGCTCGAAAACAGGCGCAGAAAATGCTGTCTATTATACGTCAAATGTTGTATGCCTTGGATACATTCATCCGTACACGCCGCGACAGGAAACGAATGGATATGTCAACGGAAAGACAGGTCATACTCAGGAAATGAAAACCAATCAAGAGGCGAAATTAAGTCCTGCCGTGGGCTTCCAATTCAAATCAAAAAAAATTCTTGAGGAACAGGAAACTGGTGTGCATGAACACAAAAGGAAACGGGCTGAGTATACAAACCCACTATGCCACCCATATCGCTGTTATATCAAATCTTCAAAGCTGATAAAGGCTGGTGAAGAAATCCTTACCAACTATGGCGCAACGTATTGGAATTTTGACGATGAACTTCATGCTGAAGTGGTGATGCAGCACTAGATGAATAGATCCACTGAAAGCTGAAACTGAAGGCCTCGAAGGGGAGCCAGACTCTTGTTAAATAACTTCTGCAAATACAAACACATGCATCCAGACGCACACTCAAACACACTACAACGCAAGTACAGAAACGAACACTCACTGACAAACAGACCTAAAATGTTACAACAACACACTGAGTGTTGCACACATACATGTAAATAGACACACATACACACGCGCACAAAGACACACATGCACACACATATACTCATGCATTCACAACATTCCACTCATACACTCACAAGAGGGCGATTTCTGATTGTATCACAACTACATTGGTAGAGGTTGCTGTGAGTGTTTACCATCAGGTGATCACGATGAAATTTCAACCTCGACTTGTTAGAATTTCAAAATCTATTTGACGTAATTTTGATTGTCCAAAAATTACATATTGATTTTTCATATCCAATTGTCGAAAGCAAATTTTCATTTGTGTCTATGACATCGAGTTTATGCGTCAGAGTATTTTGGGTAGGTTTTTACGTGGTTATTTTGTCCATTCTCCTTTTAATGCTTCCATCATTCAGCAGGGGATGTGTGCTTCTAAAAATAACCCGTTGTGCTTGCATCCCGCACACTCTGAACGTGGGCATTACCAGCGATGTGCTAAGCGATTGACGCGCCAGAAACATTTGGTACACAGAAAATGTCCTATGTCCATTGCTGGGCCTGCCTCTGCCTTCCCACATCTCTGTGAGAAAAACACCAAGTTTCCCCCAAATCAAAAAAGATTTTCAATCTTTCCTTCACATCTTTATTCATGTTTTGCTGTTCACTGATGCACCTGCACTCTGCCGTGAAATTTGAGAAACGTGCTCTCAATGTCTGGCCGCACCTTCTTGGTGCTCTGCTGATTGCATATAGAAATACAATTATAAGTATACAGACAAAACTTCTACTCCTACAATCCATTGAAGTGGTGCTTTGACATCAAGTCCGCTTGTGTAACACCCGTACTCCAGGAGGTTCTGTTTCACTGCTCCAAATGTTATCAGTCACCTTTGTTTTGACCTTGGCCTCTCATTTTCTTCGCGTGTTATATTTTTTGAACGCCATCACGTCTGCCAAGTGAAAATGTCAAAAAAGGCAATCAACAACAGCCAAAGGCCGCAATATACCAAAAATACTCCAGGAACCAGATTTTTTGCAGGCGTGGAATTGAGCGTTTATGTTGGAACCTGAAATCACAATAAAATTTCATCAAGATGTGTTGATATGCAAGTAACAAAACTTTGTGCGGCCTTTATTCATAATGAACTGAGTTTGATTGCCCCAAAAACTCCAGCGCCATCCTATCCCGCGTTTTATGATCAGTTTTTAAATTCAACTCAGGCGTTTTGGTGTGAAGCCTCAGGACGTAAAGGCTAGGGTGTAACAATGCAGGCGGAGGCGGAATGGGCTTCTTTTTGTGGCATGTCAGGATCTAATTCACTTCAAGCGGATTCTGATTTACTCTAGGACGATTTTCAACATTGAATTCAGCCTGTGTATGTGTGTAATGTGTCCTGCGTTATGCGTATGCACATTTACATGTGCATCAAAAGTCAAGCGCTTAGTCGAAAAGTGGATACGTATTCTCCGGATTTTTGACCGCACGGGTGTGATCTCAGAAACGTCAAAACTTTTGACCAAAGCTCATTTTACTCATAAATTCATATATGCATATTTGCCCCTGTTTATAAGCTCTTGGATTCTGCAAGAACATTGGGAATCGGACCTATTTGACTGGTGACGGCTCCATATGTGCGATGTGTCCGCCACTTTTGCGTTTTGTATAAAAGTGAACGGACCTGCAACTTTTTTTATGGCATCTAAAAACTGCATTTTTTGTGGCGCATCTTTTGAGCCCATAGAAAAGGTGGCAAGTCTGTTCTCTCAAAAGTTACAAGGTTTGCATTCGATCCCTGTTCCATTGTTACACCCGAGCAAAAGCAAAACATACACCCGATGAAAACCCGATGTATGACCCGATATATTTTTTGCCCATCGTCATGATCTTGAATAGATTCAACCATATCTACGATGACATTCCACCCTACTTCCCCCTTCCCCCACCTCTTCCCTCTCTACGACCCCATGCATGTATAAATGCATGTATATAAAAGCATATTGATGAGAATGTATGAATAAATAAGTATATGCAGCAGTGTGTATATATATACGTACAATCATATATCCCCACAATTCGTGCCTTAAGAAAGTAAATATCGAAGATTCACAAGAAATGTTAGATTAAATGAAGTAGCGGATTATCATTCTTATAACTGAAGAACAGATAATGTCAAAAAATTACCATTCTTCAATATTCAATGTACCTAACAGGCACCTTTTCGACTTATTCAGCAACAGATTTCGACTTATTCAGCAACAAGTGAAAGCCGTATGGTCAGCATACTTCTTGGTATGTAGTATATTTAGAATGTGAGGTCGTCTGGAATGTGAAGATCAACGACGATCTGAAAACACTATTGCCTTCATATGTTCGAAAGCTTTTTGAGTGCGAGCAAAGTTCCAATGATCTGCGATGTCGTCATTCAACATACACTGTACAAATGTAAGTTCACTACACTCTATCAAAGCACTCGAGCCTTACGTCTAGAGCTGTATGAAGCACTCGAGCCTTACGTCTAGAGCTGTATGTACATGCCGCCTTTTCTCCAATCACACAACGTTTCTCAAAATCTGAAAATAGAGTCACAATACAATTTTTGTTTCTAATCTGATGATTGGTTAAATCAGCGTCAAAGAGGCAACCAAATGTTTGACATAGTGCAACAAACCACAACAGTAAACCAATATAAGTCGTCATACCATTCAGTGAGCATTTACAGATTTAACGTGCCTTACTGATACAAAATATATGCTCAATGACACGCATTACATATGTAAGAGACAGGCCTAAAACAAAACAAAAAAAAATTCAGCACACCGATACCTCAAATCTAAAAAGATTCGAGCAAATAGAGCTTCAAGCAAAGCTACTAAACTATTTCTTAGAAAGTAATAAAAGCAACATCAATCAAGCATTGTATGTGTGTGAATAGAACAAACAAATAACGAAAGGAAGCCTGAAAATGAGACAAACATACATAACGAGGATCAGCATCAAGTAATACTCACGTGTCACGACCATGTTTCCAAGAAATTCTCAAAGCTTTTTGACACCTTTTGAGCGTGACCTCATAGTCATGCCTGCAACTTCTTGGGTTTTTGGAACAATGTCCCCTTGGGACTCGGGGATGCCAAAAATCTCTTTGTAGTTGTCGATGCTTATGAAGTTACTGTGTTTTGGTAGACGAATATTCAAGCACAAAAAAAGTGTGTGCCGCGCTGTTTCCGTGGATGGGGCTGAGTGGATATGGGCCGTATTGAATAAAATAAGATCCCCCGCTTGCAAAGTTGTGAATTTCGGTGAGTGCGCTGCGTCCAGAACTGTTTCCCATGCCGAGGACATGTATTTCTTTCGGTCTTCGGCTGTCATTCTTGCGAAATCCTTTCCAGGATAATTTCCAAATTCAGTACTTCTTGTGTTGTCGTGCAAAGCAAGCATTATGCCCAAGTTTTGCTCCAGTCCATCCATGTGAAAAGCCTGTTGCCATGTACACATGTGCAAATGTGACATTCAGCAAAATCTGTCTACATACTTGTACTGCTGGTTCTCAGGTATGAGACAGAAAGAGCAAGATAGAGAGAGAGAAACAGAGAGAGAAACACAGAAAAAGAGAGACCGAGAGAGAGAGATAGAGAGAAAGAGTGAGCGAGCGAAACCCAGATAGAGACATAGAGAGATACAGCGAACAAATGAGAAAAAGAGAGAGAGAGACGAGGGAGAGAGAGAGACAGAGAGAGGGAGCGAGAGGGGGCGAGAGAGATAGCAGGAGAGAGAGAGAGAGAAAGACAAAAAGATATAGAAATAGAGAGAGAGCGAGAGCGAGAACGAGAGAGAGAGAACGAGAGAGAGAGAGAGAACGGGAAAAAGATACAGAGAGAGATGAAGAGAGCGGGAAACACACAGACAGAGAGAGAGGAAGAGATAGAGAGAGACAAAAAGAGAAAGAAAATAAAGAGAGAGCGAGACAAAGAATCAGAGAGAGAGCGAGAGAGATAGAGACTGATAGATAGAAAGACAGAGAGATAGAGAGAGAGAGAGACAGAGAGAGAGAGAGACGAAAGAGAAAAAGTGAGAAGGAGAGAGACAGCGAGAGAGAGAGAGAGAGGCAGAGGGCAGGGAGGATGAGAGACAGACAGCGGGAGAGAGAGAGAGAGAGAGAGAGAGAGAGAGAGAGAAAAGAGAGAGAGAGAGAGAGAGAGAGAGAGAGAGAGAAGAAGAGAGAGAGAGAGAAAGACACCAAGACACAGAAATAAAGAGAGCGAGAGATAGACAACGAGAGACAGAGAGCGAGAGAGCAAGAGAGAAAGAGAGAGAGAGAAATAGAGAGAGAGAGAGAGAAGAAAGAGACAGACAGCAATCGAGAGTGATAGAGAGAAAAGATGGAGAAAGATAAAGAAAGAGAAAGTCAGAGAGAAAGAAAGAGAGAGAGAAACTGCTAGCAAAACTGAGAACGAGAGAGACAAAGACAGAGACGGAAAGAAAAAGAGAGACAGAGAGACAGATACAGCAAAAGAGAGAGAGAGAGAGACAAAGGAGAGAGAGGGAGAGAGAGAGAGGCACAAAGAGAAAGAGAGGGAGAGAGAGAGACAGAGAGAGAGAGAGAGAGAGCAAGAGAGAGAGCGAGAGAGACAGAGAGAGAAAGAGCCAAGCAGAGGAGAAGAAAAGAGAGAGCGAGAGAGACAGAAAGAGAGACAGAGAGAGAAAGAGAAAGAGACAGAGAGAGAGAGAGAGAGAGAGAGAGAGAGAGAGAGAGAGAGAGAGAGAGAGAGAGAGAGAGAGAGAGAGAGAGAGAGAGAGAGAGAGAGAGAGAGAGAGAGAGAGAGAGAGAGAGACAGAGAGAGAGAGAGAGAGAGAGAGAGAGAGAGAGAGAGAGAGGAAGAGAGAGAGAAAGAGAGAGAGACAGAGAGAGAAAGAGAGAGAAAGCGAGAGAGCGAGAGAGATGGAGAGAGGGAGAGAGAGAGAGAGAGAAAGAGAGAGAGAGAGTTTGTGTGTGTGTGAGTTGTGAGAGAGTGAGAGTTTGAGAGAGAATGAGGTAAAGGTATAGGGACACACATGCACGCAACCGCACGCACACACATACTCACATAGACACAGACATGCACACCTGCACACGCACATACACCCGCAGTCCACACACACACACACACATATACAAACACACACACACACACACACACACACACACACAAGCACATACACACACACACACGCACGCACACACACACACACACTCATATGAAAACATGCGCACACAAAGAGACACAGAGAGACAGAGAAACAGTTGATAGAGTCACAGAGAGACAAACAGGAGAATGAGAGACAGAGAGACAGACAAACCGAGACATGGAAAGACAGAAACACAGAAAGACGGAGTGACAGAGAGACAGAGAGATATCAAGATGGACAAACAGAGATAGACACATACAGGCACAGAGACTGAGAAACAGACGCAGAGATGGAGAGAAAGACATGAAAAGAGTCAGAGAGAGAGACAAAGAGAGAATGGAGAGAGAGAAAGTCAGAGAGAAAGTGATTTTGTGCGTGAGAGAGACCGGGGAGTTAGACAAAGAGCGCCAGAGAGCGAGAGAGAGATACATAATCAGGAAGAGAGAAAGTGAAAGCGAAAGAGAACAAAACAAAGTGAGTGCACAAGCGAGACGCACAGAAGGACAGAGTGGAGATGGAAATAAAGTAAGAGAGAGAAACAGAAAGAGAGCATTCGCGCGAGACAGCGAAAGGATACTCCCTCACACACTCTCTGCCACACACATGCACGCGCATGAATGCATACAAACACACACGCACTTATTTACATATACACACTCACACAAGCACACACACATACACACCCTGATGTACACAAATACACACATACACACCCTGATGTACACACATACACACATACATAGAAAACAGATCATGCATATATAAGATACCCTTACGCTGCCAAGTTTTGACGTGAGCAAATCAGGACTCGAAATATCCTCAATCGTTAAGCTGTCTGCTTGCTCATCTCCATAACGTTTCCTAAAAAAATCTTTGATCAAATTCAACACAGTATTTTTGACATGTGCAATAGCCTCTTGTTGTTCTGGTGTTTGAGAATTCATTTCCATAACTCCTATTGTTTTGCAATTTTCCGCTTGTTCGTGCTTGCTTGAGTACTTGTCTTGCACGCGAATCATTCGAGGTCCTTCCTTGTGATGAATTGCATTGCCACTTTTCTTGCTGAAAATGTGGGTGTGCATGTCCAGCAAGATCTTCGATACGTCCTCTGGAATCGCTCGTCTGACTATGTGAAAACCATCCTTCAGCATGTCCTCTGCAACAATCGGATTTTGACCAATGCTCGAACGAATGCTTGCGATCGACCTGTCCAGTGGTTTGATTAATATGTGCATTGATTTGTGTGCGCAAGTGTGTGAGTGTGTGGTTGTATATGAGAAACATGCAGGGCAACGACGCAATTCTTATGTGTCTGCAGTCAATCGAACTTATGTGCAGTCTCATAATACATTGACAATTTCGTCCTGACAAAAAATGCAATCAAAATCAAACCGGCTTTTCTTTGCAGGAGGTGCTGGCTCACCATCAGGAACCTCTATTTGACGTTCCTACCTCCAACAAACAAACATGAAGAAACATTAGCAACTGATTTACCGGATGTACAAGGGCCAGATGAACTGTTTCAAACGTTGATCTAATTTAGCAATACAAAAGATTCATGTACCTGACGTGATAGATATTTATTAATAACTAAAACACTCGAAAGCCCCCAGTCACTATAGGTACCTAATTTGGGTCCTCGGCTACACCCCTTATATGGGATTGGCGGTGTTCAGTTTTGCGATTACTCGTGTTCCTGTGTATACCGCGATTTTGAAATTTTGAAGTTTGTGTTTTCAACGCTTCGAAGTAGATGTTTTTTTGAATTCATTTAACTATTTCCTTCCTACATAGGGGGCGTATGGCGCATTGCTATGAATAAGCATCCCATCAAATGTATATGTATATATAATCTCCAAATTATATATATATAATATTTACCAAAAAAAACATTTTTTTTTTGTTTTGTTTCTAGTTTGTATGTTGTGTCAGTCGAAATTCTTAATAATACCAAATTCGCAAGGACCAGAGGCTCTTAATTAGTTGGTGTCATTAGCAAGTCGCACACTTGATGTCATCAATAGATTGTTCTCTCTAGTCTTTACACAGACCCAATCTCTAGTCACACACACCCATTTCGCTATATCTATCCTGTACCCTTTTTTTACATCTGTAGACCCTCGTTATTCATATAACTTACCCAGTCCTACCCACACACACGCATACAAATGCACCCATTTGAGTACATGCGCAGATACATACACGTGTACACCCCGACAGATGGGAGACCTGTGAGAGGTCTCCCTGGTCTCAATTGGGAAGTAATATAACACGTGACAGACCCGTACGAGGGGTTTCCATCCGACAGACCCATACGAAAGGGTTTCCATCCATGTTACTACCTCGCAGCGAGACCCCATCTTGCGAGCAGTGCACACCTATATGAACACACGCATACATACCCAACATACATACTTGCATATATGCGAGTTGGTCAGATGTCTAGTATATGGAGGATAGAACAGAAGACAGAGGGAGAGGAAAATAGAGATAGAGAGTGGAGAGGAGAGGATTGATCAATGACTACATACATATGAACTCTGTATTTCCCTCCCCTTCTCTTCCCTCTGTCGTCTTCGGAGCCAAAACCCCGACTACCACAGTGGGGGACACCCAAGACCCCCCCCATAGCGTACTGCTGCCATCCGAGCCCATAAAAGGCCCAGACAACACTCAGTTGCCATTCAGGCAACTCCTACCCTCTTCGCCTTCAGAAGAGGAAAGGGGTCTACGGGGGGGGGGGGGG
>Ga0209491_10006995_pt1 | contig 15176 bp, 11 predicted proteins | sample BON02_FD_187213 | JGI IMG/M metagenome (GOLD analysis project Ga0209491, IMG submission 187213) | Freshwater microbial communities from Lake Bonney liftoff mats and glacier meltwater in Antarctica - BON-02 (SPAdes) (version 2) | ecosystem: Environmental > Aquatic > Freshwater > Ice > Glacier...
ACCAGGACTGTAATATATGCTCCAAGTTCACCAATACGTCCGGTGCATACACTGCAGGTTTCTGAAACAGCAGCATTGACTCAACGAAAATAGAATGTTGTGCAATGTTGGTTATCGACAAAGACCCAAATAAAGGGTTATTATTTGACCCAAATAAAGGGTCAAACCTTCAATATCCTGTGGGTTTTTTCTTCTGACCAGACGTTTTACCACTGCAAATTTTTGGATACTGTCCACGGCGGAAAACCAGTCACACGATGGCTTCATCACACAGTGGGTTTTTTCTTTTTAACCACTACATCCTTCAAGGATCTTGTCCACGGACAGTCATCCAGCCACTGACAGAGACTGCGGGTCTCCTCATATCGTGGGTTTAATCGAATTTGACTCTCCGTGACTGTCGCCGACTCGAGTTTTCCCTTTTTCAAATTTGAAAACCTGCAGCTGGGAGAGCGACAAGTCAAGAGAGATCAAGGAGCACGAAAGTTGAGAGGTAAGGGGGTGCTCCATATCATAACGAGCTGTTGGATGAGAACCAGCGGCCTTGCCTGTGCGTGTGCATTCGAGCCACATTGCAGTGTGGTCTTAATTTGGCGTTCATCACCTTTCTGGTTGATTCATGATTGTCTGTTTTTCAGTGCACAGCAACCTGTGTGCGACCAAGCAGTGGGCTGACAAGCTTGAATGGTTTGCGTGCAGCCTGCCGTCAGAAAGTGGAGAACTTGAGCTGTTTTTCAAGTTCGTCGAGTCGTACAAAGAGACACTGACTGACACTGAGTCTCTCATTGGTGCTCCTGCTCTTGGATCTGATTCCTGGCAACGCTGGCCTGGGCGGCACAAGTGCAGCATCATATTAGGATCAGCATGTCTGAGTTTGGAGGAAGCAGCCTCATTCACGACGGCGTGGCCAGTTTGGGTGGGGGTGAGCTGCATGAAATGATTCGCTGTGGCCACAGCGCGAAGAAAATCGATCAGCTGGCAAACTCTTGTACTAGAATGGACCGTGAGCTCCATTCCAAGGACGCGTTGGGACGCACTCCCTTGGCGCTGGCCCTCGAAACAAAAAATTTGGCGCTCATCAAGTTGCTGCTGGAAGAAGTAAAGGCAGCCTGCTCCATTTTTGCGATGGACGGAGGCGATGGACCTGCACAGACCTTGGCATGCACGCTCCCGCTGCTCCCAGCAGACTTGTCCAACGTGTGCGGACTGCCGCTGCTCCAGCTCATCGATGATGAGCTCAAAAGCTACGTCTCCATGCTGTCAATGGGAAGTAGCTTTGGCCCTCTCTACACCTCAGAAAAAATAGCGTGTAGTGACTGCCTCGAGCTGGGGGATCTTGTCATTCTCAAACCGGGTCTCTACAAATCGGCCGTTGTCCTGACAGAGCGTGGGTGTGACAATGAAGGTGCCGGGCGCGCTTGCCTGGGCGCAGCCACATTGTGTAGGAGGGGTGTTGTGCTGCAGTCAAGCTTGCTGCCTGAGGCTGGAGCAGAGGGCACCGTGAAAGTGGCTGCATTGTGTAACAGCTCCGTGGCCGAGTATGCGACAAGTGACCTACTCTTTGCCGACGGTTCAGCGCTCCACGAGGAAGACATCGGCAAAAATCCCAATGACTCGGATTTTGAAGAAGATTATTACGTCTGTGACCGTTTCATCCAACCTGGCGACGCTGTGATGCTCACCGCCGAAGTCACGCCTGCCAAGCGGGTTGAGTTACAGGTAAATCAACTTATTGTTAGCGGCATAAAAGGTGCTTACGTTTCAGTCAATGGAGTATACAATCCACTTCAAGATAAGAAGTATTTAGGCATGCCCGTGTACAGGCACACGTCACAGGGTCCTGTCATCGAATCTATGGGACCTGCACAGCCCGGCGTGTGGGCATTAAAGTCGCACACTGGAGGTCAGTCGTCGAGTTCCATTTACGTCAAGTCTGAATCACGTGGACTTGAATCAAGGTGTTGGAATGAAAGTCAATTGCACACGCTGGGCACGAAGACGTTCTCGGCGAACCCGGCCATAAAAGTTTTCCTGAATGAGCAGGAGTCGGGACCCATGCACAAAGGATTAACGCATGGTTTCCGCAAGGGCAAGTGCGGCACGGTCAAGTTTTTCAGCGAAGCAGAGAATGTGGTTTACATCGCGGGGGACGACGGCAGCTACCACCTCTGCCTGCCAGAGGACTTGAAGCATGTCTTTCGGGTGGGGGATCTTGTCAAGCCGTCGGGCCCATGGAATGTATGTGCGTGCGGTGAGCAGGTGAAGCCAGAATGGTCAAAGTGCCTTTCGTGCGGCCTTGAGCGGTCCAAGGAAGCGCCCAAGGAAAAGATCGAGATCTTTGTCGTGGTGTCCGTCTATCCCGTGCCTGTGCACGCGGCCTCATCGCAACGCGGCATCATCCTCAGCTCAATCTTCAACTGCGGAGTGCCCACGCGACAGTGGATCGCACAAGCGTGCGATTTGACTCGTGTGCGCCAAGAGGACATCCTGTTGCGCGCTGGCGACTGCGTCAAGCTCAGTCTCGGGACGACTGTGGCGGTGACAGGCGTAGACTCCTCCTCCAAGTGCCTTGGGCTGCCGGCCGATGCTAGGTGGGGTGTTGTCCTCAATGCTGGAGTGATTCGAAAGTCAGTGCAGCGCAACATCCAAGTGGCATTTCAGCAGGCATCGGGCGAGCCTGTGGTCTCACTCTTCTGCGCGTCTGAGCTTCGTCCTGTATCGAGGAATGAGCTGTGCACTGCACGGGACAAGGAGCTGCTGCTTGGCAGTCTCGAAGCGCTCTTTAAGAGCACGAACCTGCGTCTGAACGCGCAGCATCTTTTCGACAAGTTTGGGTTCGACGTCTTTAGCAAGCTGTGGGCCATGTTTGAGGGCAAGGCGTCCTACGACACGGCCTGCGAGGCATTCTTCGGTTGGCAGGCATTGCTCATGGACGAGGACGTGCTGAGTCTGCAAGTGAAAGCAGCGCTCAACACCAAGCAGGGCATGCCACACCCCTTTCGCCACAGCACATCGGAGGAGCCGGACTTTTGGCTGTGCAGATATTGCCAGACCGAAAATGCCCTCAAGACCTCACAGTGTCTAGTCTGTAACGAAGACATCACGCGTGTGACGTGTCCTGGAAGGTGTGGTGGCCTCGAAAACTTGGCCTGGCACAAAGAGTGCAAGCACTGTCACGCGTCTCTCGCCGACGCTCCGCACAAGGATAGCAACCACCATGGCAACGCTCTTGTGCAATTCGCTGACATCCAGATGGACCCAACAAAGCCGTCTGCAAGCAGCCCGTGCGAAGGGCTCAGCGTCCTTGTCTCGCAAGGCGCCCACAAGAACTTTGCTGGATGCGTCATTTCAAGCCAAGAGTATCGTCTTTCATCTAGAAAAGTGGTGCTTCTCAAGCACTCCCCGACCGTGGACACACAAGACGCGGCAGCAGCAGCAGCAGCAGCAGGCTCGTCGGCCGGAGCTGGCAAGCGCGCAAAGGGCAACACCACTCTGAGGGATCTAATTGCGGCATGCTTTGACGGAGCAGGAAATCGACCCATGACAATTGGCAACCTGCTATCAAGCCTCGTGGCCAAGGGCATGCTGTCGCAGCAGAGAAAAGCCGGCGAGGTGCAGAGGAAAAAGGTAAAGGATCTGGCCCTCGAAATGCTGCAAGAGCACTACTCAGGCATCCAAAGCGTAGGCTTTTCCCTCTTTTGCAGGCACCAGGGCGAAACGCAAATCGGCGAGGTGAGAGATTCACAGAAACTGAAAGACGCTTGGAGCCGACTTGGCTGCGCAGACCAGCAAAAGTTTGAAGCAGGCAACATTCCCGGGCAGCCAGAGACTACAAAGTGCTGGCCAAGCTCTTTTGCCAATGAAGACGGTGCGCTGGAATTGCTCCAAGTCCCTGCCTCCATGATTGTCTGTACTGCCAGTGCAGCGCTGGATGCTTCGAGCGAGGCACCTGACGCTGAATCGAATGCATCCTGCTGGGCCCTTGGTGCCGTCGTGACCTTGATAGGTGATCAGGTGGGAAAGCATTCATTGACGGTGGGCTGCATCAAGTCGATAGATGCTGCCAAACGCGAGGCTTCTGTCTGCTTTTACGCAGGCCCTGAGCTGCTGCTTTCTGCTGGTGGCGACGGACAGCCTTCGATGGTCGGCAAGAAGGTGCGCTTGTCCCTTCGATATGTGGATCAGTTTGCGCGGCCAAGTGAAGCCAAACGCGGGGGGCGTTTGCTGCCTGGAGATGTTGGTGAGGTGCAGATGGAAACAGAAGGCAATGAGTCCTCCTTTCTTGTCCAGCACCTGGGCGCCAACCGCAGCACAGCTGTTGCGCAATGGTATCCGCACGCTGCTCTCGCCCTCCTGACTCCACAAACATCTCTCCACTCACCTGCAAGTTCTTCCTGCGTCAACTCTGTGTCATCCTCCTCCTCCGAATGCCGCGCTCCGCCACCCTCCTGGCTCAAGGTCGAGGGCCTTGACCATCCGTCAAGGGAACATGAGGATGTGTATCTGCTGTCAGTGGGACTCCTTGTGCTGGGTCAGCCAGCGTGGCAAGGTGTCAAGCATCCGCACAAGTGGATTTGTGCTGCGCCAAAGCTGCTGCCAGGATCTTCTCAAGAAGCGACGTGGTGCATCAAGTCCTGCTCGTTCTTACACCAAAACAAGGCACACGTCACGATGAGCGGCTTGGCTGCCTGGCCCGATTCTTTGGTAAGCAAAGTCGGCGCTTTGAGATGGTCAACAAGCTTGACCGTCAAAGCAATGACGTTTGAGCAGCTCGACGACTTTTTCGCTGCCGACTCGTGCCGCGGTGTGTTTGAGGGCTATTTCTTCCAGACGACGGGAACGCAGGGAAAGGGCTACTACAAGGTGGCCAAGTGCGTGGCCCTCAAGTTGGACGAGTTGCAGATTCTGCGCCCCGAGCCTTTGTCATGCGTGCCAACTGCAGTGTTGCCGCAATATCCGTCATGGCTGCTGGCCTCGCACGTGCAGACGTCGCAGGACCAAACGGCAACATTGTTGCCCCAGGGCTTGCTCCGCAAGAGCGAGGCGCCCGTCTTTCAGCTGGCTGAAGCGGCGCTGTTTGCGGGTGATGAGAATGTGCTGAGCATCAGTCTAGCAAGTGCAGTGCGGTCACAGCGCAACAATGGCATGACCGATGTGCAGGTTTCAACCGGACTCGTCAACATCGTGCCGGCAGACCGCACACATTTTGACGCTATTACCAGCCTCGACCAGCTGGTGGCACTACGGGACACGGACGGCAATACGGTGGCGCATTACCTGGCGGGAGCTCCTTTGCCCAAAACCCTGGAGGAGCTCTACAGGGTGGCAAAGAAGGCCACAGATTTAAAGTATGCCGTCAACAAGCGCTTCGAGACGCCACATTTGTTGGCCAGTAAGCTCAGCGCGCAAGAGCTGCCGCTCAATAGCAATACCACAACTCTTCACTCGGCGCTGTGCAAAGGAAAGTTGCTGCCGAGCCAAGCTCTCATCCGCAAGGCGCTGCTGTGCCCCAGCGACTACGATACGCCGGCAGGGCTTCTCTGTGACGTGCGTGATGCGCTCTTGTCCGAGCATGGAGGCATGAAGGCGGTTGAGCTGGCTGGGCAAAGCAACCAGCTTCAGGCTAAGCTGTATGCAGCGCTTGCCATGATGTCGCTCTTCGGCCTGAAGCAGGTGCAGATGCAGCTCGACACGTACCTCACGGAGCTTGAGAGCGCGGCGCATGATGTGGTTCTTGATCCGGCCTACTATGTCTGCGTCTACCGCATGCACGTCAAATCGGCGGGGAGGAACAAGGGTCATCGGCACAAGGCTGCGCTGGCGCTGACGTGTTTGCGGTGTTTCCCAGTTTTTGCCCGCCACTACGTCACTGACAGCGACGACTTGGATTGCCGGGCGCGCAGCGAGGGCCTGCTCGACGGAGACTATTGCAGCGATGACGATGACGACGACCTGGAGGCAGAGGGTGCTGACTCGCCGGCAAAGGAATGGCAGACGGCCAAGTCCGACCACCAGCTGCGGTCCCCGTCGATGGATGAGCTCATCAAGTTGACGGGGCTTCACGAAATCAAAAAGAAGGCCATGCACGTCGTCAAGGAAGTTTTGCTCGCCAAAAAACGGCCCGCCGGCATCGACGCAGGCATGAGCATGAACTTTCTCTTCACAGGAAACCCAGGGTGCGGCAAGACAACTGTAGCGAAGCTGCTGGCAGGTGCGATGCACGAACTCAGGTTTCGCACCAACAAAACCGTCGTCGAGACCTCGGCGCAAGAGCTGCTGCAGGCTATCGATCCTGTTGACGACATCAGGACCAAGCTGCTGGTGGCAACTGGTGGCTGTCTTTTCATAGACGGTAATGCGCACGCACATACACACACGCACACGCACGCACATACAGTCACGCATGCAGATCAACGCGCGTGCACATGCACAGTACTGCGCGCTCTGTTTCCTTGTTTTTCGTGGCAAGTTCGCAGATTCCTGCGCCACCCCACTGCTTTGATGGTGCTGACACTCGAAAACGCGTGATCCTGCAGAGTTTTATCGGCTCTCACCGGCGGCGGCAGGACAGCAGCCCAACGCCTCGAACCGGATCCTCGACTTTCTCCTGGAAGCAGTTGAGAAGCCAGCCATCCGCTCCACGACCACCTGCATCTTGGCGGGATATCGTGACGAGATCGAACAGGTGCTGTCCTACAACATTGGCTTCACCTCCCGATTTCCGGTCGACTTTGCCTTTCCTGATTACAACGAGAGCCAGCTTCGATGCATCTTGGTCGGCATGGTCAAGGCACGCGGCCTCGCGCTCCAGAGCAAGAAAGAGTGCGGCGTGTCCATCGCTGCCGTCATGGCTAAACGCATCCACCAGGGTACCTGCCCCCCCCCCCCCCCCCCCCCCCCCAGGCAATCGTGCGTCTATATGCCTACACGCCTGAAGTGCATGCATGACACTGAACATGCAGATGTACTGACGCATATCCTCCTGTCGACGCAGGCGCCAACCGCAAGGGGTTTGGCAACGCGCGTGCGGTGCGCAACGCCCTGGAGGTGGTCATCTGCAACCAGTCGCAACGTCTGGGCAAGCTGACCCTGCGCAAGACTCTTGTCACGGACCAAGACTATAAGATCTTGATGCCTCCTGACACCATCGGACAACGCCCCGACTTTAGCGACTCGCCAGTCATGCGCGAGCTCAATCTCATGGTCGGCCTGGAGCACGTGAAGCGGGACTTTCGGCAGCTCATGTTCCTGGCGGCGCAGAATTTCGACCGGGAAATGCGCGGCGAGAGTCCTGAGCGCATATCTCTTCACCGTGTTTTTTACGGTATCACGCATTGATTGTGCATGCACTAGACCACGGCTTTGCTCCTGCTCACTGCATGGCGAATGCAAAACCGATGCGTTTGACATCACTGGCATGCCTGTGTTTGGCCGTGCCTGACTAGTGTACGATACAATACATACCGTGACGCAACGCACACATACTCTGACAGGAAATCCCGGGACGGGCAAGACAACTGTGGCCAAGCTGTATGGAAACCTGCTCAAAGAGCTGGGGCTTTTGTCCAAGGGCGACTTTATCTGTGTCACTCCTGCCAACTTGACGGGCGAAGTCGAAGGCGCCGCTGCCGCCAACACGCTTGCTGTGCTCGAACGCTCCAAAGGCAGAGCTCTCCTCATTGACGAGGTTGGGCATGCGCATGTGAATGTACATGTACTCGATCAAGACGTTGTGCGCCCCCCCTACCTGTGTGAAAATCTCCAATATTTTCTGAACGTCGTTGCGCACGTGGCTTCTCTCGTCTTCAACCACAGGCATACGTCCTGGATCCGACACGAAAGCACAACATCTACGGGGCAAATGTGCTCGACACTCTTGTCGAGAAGCTTGACGGAGAGGCAGGCAGCGATTGCGCCGTCATTCTTGCCGGTCATGATCGCATGCACATCAATCTTTTGGCGTGTTGACGATGATGTTGTTACCCTTTGGTCGAAACCCTTCATGCCAGTGTGCGTTGAAGTCTTTCAAGCAAAGGGTAACAACATCATCTCCACCCTGCCACCACATCTCTGCCGTTTTTAGACCATTCATGTGTGTGGGGGGTGCTCGCTCATGAAAGATTGCAGCACCACAGGATACAAAGACGAGATGTTCAATATGCTTCAAAACGCCAACCCAGGCTTGCGTCGTCGCTTCAACGTTGACGACTTTGGCATCCACTTCGAGGTGCTACAGTGCGTTTGTTTGGCTGTGTCTTGCGTCTCTTCACTCATTTCATGAATACGTACACATACACAGATGTACATCTACACATATTCACATACATGTACATACATATCATATATTCAATATACGCGTATGCATGCAGGACATGACAGACACAGAACTAAGGCGCGTGCTGATAGCATCAGCCGACAAGTGCGGGCTTGCCTTTGAAGACTTGGAGACCGTGGCAACAGCCGTGCAAGTTGTTTCGCAGCAGCGCCGCATGCCCGGCTTCGGAAATGCAGGTTCATTGTGATGTGGCAGTGTGCGTGTGTCGCACAGCGTGCGTGCGTCTGTGTGTTTGCCAGTCTGATGGGAAGCGCAATAGAGAGACATTATGTAGGTATATGCTGCAATGTACATGCATCGATTTATCAGCGCGCGCATGACGTCGTTTTGGCGCACACAACAGGCACCATCATTTCACAGCTTAACTTTGCCAAAGCGTCGAAAGCTGCACGTCTTCAGCATGCGCAGCAAGATGCCGCACAGGTGCGCGCGTGTATGTAGGTTTCTTACTGTATCCATGCAAACGTGCGAGCTGCGAGCATATTCGTAATGCAAGTCTCCTCCCCCATTGCATCACGACCGACTGTGATTGGTTGAAGTCCACATGATTACCACAGGCGAAACAGCGTGGCGACGTGGTGCCGCCACTGCCGCATCCAGACATTTTGATGCGCAGCGACTTTCTGCGTGGTAAAGCGGACGAGCATGCTGTGGAAAGTGCCTTGGCGGATCTTTATAACATGGAGCACATTCATGAGGCGCTGGATGAGCTCAAGGCGCTCATTATTGCCGCTAAAGAGGTGCATGTGTGCTGTGCGTTTGGGCGGATTGTGTCGTCTCGAGCACATTGCTTGTGGAAAAGAGGCAGCTAATCATAGCAACGGTCAACAGGACGGGCGCTCGGCAGCCGAGGTCCTGAGCAACTGCCACATGGTTTTCCTGGGGCCGGCAGGAGTCGGCAAGACTACGGTACGCTACCCATTCGTGAGGGCCTCCCGTGCGTGCGCGTTGTGAGCCTTAATGTGTGTTCATCATGTGCATGTGTGAGTACGCTTGCGATAGGATGGACCTCCTTCTAAGAGTTGGAACATCTCGTATGCAGTCAAATTCGGAAAGCTGCTACTAGACTGCGGGTCTTGCCTCTGGATAATGTCTATGAGTATATGTATGTATGTGCGTGTGCGTGCGTGTTCATGTGCGTGCGCGTGTATGTCAAGGTGGCATCAAGATTCGGCAAGCTGCTAAAAGAGCTGCAAGTGTTGCCTTCAGATACTGTCACGTCGGTTACTGGAACCTCGCTCCAGGGCTCATTTCTTGGTATGCATGTGTGTATATATATACGTCTACACATCATTCAGTGCACACACACATGTATTGTCCTCGTTGGTTCCTGGTGCGTCAGTCGGATTTTGCATGGAGCATCAATCCAATACACTGGCATCTTGACACTTCCATACACTATACATATCTCTCTATATATGTCTGTGTGGATATGCTGACGAAGCACATATGCACAACACAATCATGAACACCAGGGCAAACCAAGGACAAAGTGATAAAGGCCATGGGTCAAGCGCGCGGTGGCATCCTCTTTATAGACGAGGCCTACAGCTTGTGTCAGCATGGTGCTCAGGGCGTGACAGGTGATACTTTGCATACAATATGCATGACGTCCTCTAGGTGCGCCTGGTTTGGATTTGACCCAGACAAATTGTGCTTTGGACATTGCCGTTAACCTTTCGAATATATACAGGCAGCTATGCTCGCGAAGCTATTGATACGCTGGTGGGTCAGATGACGCAGCCTGAATTCAAGGGCAACCTCCTTGTCATATTGGCAGGTCTTGCCCATCATACAACGTGTGCATGGTTTTGTGTATGTGTGGCTGTATGGAAAAGGGGTGATGCATGAAGTTGGTTGTGTATGAAGCTGTGGTGCTGGGGTAGTGGCACTTAGCCAGAAGCCGATGAACGGGTCTGCCCGCGCATTCGTTTCGTTTTGGGGTCCATATTTGCAGAAAGGTTTGATTGGATGCATGTGCTGATGGCAGGGTACGAAGATCCAATGAAAGAGCTGTTCGAGCGCAGCAATCCAGGGTTTGCCAGCCGCTTTGACAAGAAGCGCATCGTTTTCCACGCGTGGACGGCGGAGCAGGCGGCTCTCGTTGTGGCAAAGGCGAGTACATACACACATGCATATGCATGCATACACGCATACGTACATAGATACACACACCCACGCATACATACAAACATACAAACAAACATACATACATTCATACATACATACATACATACATACATACATACATACATGAAAAACACATACATACATACGTACATACATACTACACACAACATACAACGTAGATACGTAGACACACTTACATGCATATGTGTATATATTTGTATGCATATATATATATATATATATATATATATATATACATACACATGCAGCCATACAAAGACACGGACATACGCACACACATGCATACAAACATTCGTACATATGTTGTTTCTCAATTGGCAGTCGTATAGTCTCTCACCCTGCTGTACATAAGCACAGGAGGTGGAGCTGGACAATAAAGGCATGACCTTGGATGCAAGCAAGCTACTGCTCGAAAGGTTCCGCATGATAGCAGCGCTCGCGTCATGGAGTAGCGCGCGCGACGTCTTTGAGAATGTGATGCCTGCCCTCTACGCCAAACGTGCTACTCGCCTTGTGTCGTCTGCGCAGCAGCAGCTTGTCGTGGGGGAGGTGGAAAAGGGGTATGTGGTAGAGGATGTGGAGAATGCGTTTCAGCCTATCCTTGCTAGCCGAATGAAGATGGTGGTGGGCCCAGGCGGTGCAAAGAAGCGCAGATTGTTTCAAGATACTCCTTTCAAAGACGAAATGCAATGCTGCGACTACGATGATACTGGCGACAGGTCCAGTCCGCCCCCTGCCCCTCCTGCCTGGCGTGTGCTCCCTTTGTGAATCCTCTTGTCAGCATACCCATATGTGATATGTGTATCCTTTGCGCTCTTCTGTGTCTCTGATTTTTGCTCCAATGACTCGCTCACTCGCGACAACAACAACAACAACAGTGAGATGCATGCTGCGAGACCGCCCGTGCAAGTGCAGCTCAAACACAAGTTGTGCCTCGCGTCAGGCTCTGGCGATGAGGACTCGCCGGATAATGCCGCTGTGTGGGCGGTACTATTTGTTTGCGTTTGTGCGTGTGTGTGTGTGCGTGTGTTTGCTACTCTTCAGGCGGACCCAGATGTAGTGCAGCTGTATTCAGTCTTTTTGTAAGGCTATGAATAAGACTCCTACAATATCAATGCGTGGGCGGCTGTCCCCTCTAGAATAGGTCTATTGATTTTTTGGCCTGTTATCTTCTTTATTGGTATAAACATACACACTTGCATGGCGAAAACTGCTTTGGGTGTGGCACTAAAGGATGCATTCTGTGCAGGCGCTTGAAGAGAGCTGCAAGGAGCTGCATCTTTCTGAAGAGGACATTGCGATTATGCTACGTCCCGGTGTGTGTAGACTCTAGAAATAGCCGTGGGTTGTCACACAGTTGTACAGACTTATGATGTGTGGTATTGCACACATGGCACACAATTAATGTGTGCGTGAGCGTGTACGTGTGTGAGCGTGTGTACGCATATATGCATATACTCAAAACTCTTGTTCACTCTTTCTGTCTCGCTAGCACTCGCACTTTGCCTCCATTCTTTTAATTTACATGCACACATAAACAGGTGGCGACTACAGCAAGGAGTTGCTCAATAAGATTATGCTCAAAACGGGATGCAGTGACGTCGAGGCCATTCGTGCTGTTCTTGATACGCAAAAGGTACAATGTGTGGGTGCATGTGTGCGTTATGAGTGGTGTGTGTCTAACGCTCTTGAGGCATTGTGTGTGAAAGAGACAGGAAAAAAATGTGGTTCGTAGTGTAGTATGCGAATCACAAACTACACGTGCGTATCACATGTATGGATATGAACGAATCACAAAAAGAGTCTATTGGGGTCACCTACTTTTGTAGTGAACTTGTCGCATGTCTCCGCAGGCGCCATTTCTGACGCGGATTGAAAAGATTTTGGTGCAAAAGCTGGCTGAGAAAACTCAAGAAGAGACTCGCATCCAAGCCAAGATCCAGACTATGGGTCTGTGTCCATTGGGTATCCACACACGCACACACGCACACGCATGCACACACACAAACGCACGCACACACATACACACACACACACCGTGACACACACAGGCACAGGCACACGCGCGCGCACACACACACACATACATTCGCATGCACGTGCATGCATGCATACAAACACTCACGCGCATAAACACACACGCTCGCCCTCAAGCATGATGATTGCTATTATTATTGCTCTCAAAACTTATGTAGCAGGCGATTTGGCAACTCTTTTAGGTGCTAAGACTGTCGCACTTTAAGAATATGAGCCACGTTCATATTTGTAAAGTCACACTAGTACATGATGTGAATAGGTATGCACAGCGTTCTTGTTGTCTCTTCTTCCACGCCATCGCCTCGCATAGTTCAAATTCACTTAGTAATAGTACACACACGCGATGAAAAGAGTGCTGTTTCTGTGCGCAGGATTTGAATGGCTCAAGGAAGGTGGTGGCTGGAGATGCGCTGGAGGAGCGCACCACATTTCTGACGATGCTGTAGCTGCAAGTGATGTCGTTTAGTATGCTGTGCTTTTGATGAAGAACTTTGAATCCACTGCGCCATCTTTTCAATGGAAGCACAACACTTGATGCAAATGCTACGTACTTGAGTCAGAGTTGAAAAGGCATATAATTGTAAGATCAGAATGGTTTCTGATTATCATACACTGATTTCAAATAATTTAACCAAAGCCTAAACATACCTACATGCAAGGGTTCAGATTAGAAATTAAAAACGTGGACGTTCCGCTTACGGCATTTTCGATTCACATGCTCCCTAATAGTCCTTCTCCCTACTTTGGTGTCGGCACAATCGAAAGAGCCTTTCAAATCTTAGCTAGCCCATTTTCTTAGCGGCCACTGGCTGTATGGTCAACTTTCAAGGCTGGGATCCCACAGATTAGGTTACGTTTCAGAAAATGCAATAAGTGAAATCTGTCTCTGTCTTTTTCCTCCTCCCTATTCTTCGATCTGTATCGTGCTCGCGCACTCATTGAGGGAAACCCAGCAGGATGTCTCAATATACAGTCATTACATGGGCAGAGTCATGGGAGTCATGTCACATATACGAACGACCCGCACGGGTCACTCTCACAGCAAAAAAATGTCCTTAGATCTAAAAGCCGTGCTTAGCCCGCCACCAAGGAGTCGCTTCGGGAACTTGAAAAAAGTCTCTCGCTTTGTCCGACGACGTTGGCTGACCCTGTAAACGAGTCGTGTCACACACATGAATGAGTCGTGGCACACACATGAACGAGTCGTCACACATCGCAGTCATGTCCTTCTCTTATCTGCTGTTTCGAAAAAGGCGTTAAGGACCAAATATCAACTAAAGATTGAAACGTGGCAGTCACACTCAAAATTGTGTGCTAAAGACTAACGCAACGTGAGACGTGCCAAAGAAGCGACGTCGTTGGGTTCGCTGATCTAGACTTCTATATCTATATACCTGTGACTACTATGTATATATACACGTATATACATAAGTTCACATATGTATATACATGTATACGCACAGATGTAAACACACGTCCACAAGTGGGACTCTATATACATACAAATGTGTGTACAGCTATAAGAATGTGTGTATATCTATAAGAATTACTGTATACCTGTGTATTTGTACATGTACATAACATATAGTCGATCATATGTGTTCATGTACATTGAGACATACCGCTTGTGGATATGTCCGCGAGTCGAACCCTATATAGATACAAATATGTACAGATACAAATATGTATATATAGATACAATTCCCATATACATGGAACACGTATATAGGTATAAGTACATATGTAGATACAATTCTATATATACCTGCGTGTGTGTACATATATGTAACGTATAGTTGTAAATATGTGTTCCATATAATTTGAGACTTACCGCTCGAGGAGGGAGGGAGGCACGCATAGAGTGAGCTGGATTCGTAGAAAGATTCCGGAACGAGAGTTTTGTTGATCTGCGCATGAGTCATGTCGCGCATATGAATGAGTTATGTCGCACACAGAGCACCAGGATGTACAGGGGGTATTTGTATGAATGTATGCGTAATGCATCACGTGTACATACGAAAGGAGATACGCATTATGTTTTGCATGTACGTATATGTATGAAATTCATGTATATATATACATTTATACATATATGCATGTACATAAATGCTGAATGTATATATATGCTTGTATGTACACCCACACACACGCACATATACGCGCACACGCACACGCACACGCACACATGCACACAGACGTAGACACAGACACAGACGCAGACACAGAGACATTCATACACAGAGACATTCATACACACAGACATTCAACATAGAGACATAGAGACACACAGAAACACAGACACACAGATACACAGACACCAAGACACACGAAAACACGGGAACGGACGCATAGATACACAGGCACACAGGCACACAGGCGCACAGGCACCAGAAACATAGACACATGGACACATGAGCCCACAGACACACGTACGAGTAGCGCGAGTTCGCGCGACTGATGACCGAATGAAAGGAGTCTTGTCTCTCTGCCAAAACTTGTGAGTTTTGCTTAAATGTTGATGACTCTGAGTTTTGTTTAGGTGCTGGTGATTGCGAGTTTTGTTTGAATGGTGGTGAATATGAATCGTGTCTGAATGCGGCCTGTGTACTACCACTTCGCTGACAGATGAAGAAAAAGAGAGAGAGGGGGGTAA